>Ga0214543_1003756_pt1 | contig 29293 bp, 29 predicted proteins | sample CNSS2metaG_FD_160094 | JGI IMG/M metagenome (GOLD analysis project Ga0214543, IMG submission 160094) | Root nodule microbial communities from cowpea collected in UCLA plant growth center, Los Angeles, California, USA - CNSS2 | ecosystem: Host-associated > Plants > Roots > Nodule | place: USA... | reverse complement strand
GTGTCGATTGGTCTGGGGTATTGTTTTGGCGGGAAGGGGTTTTCGTCGTTTGGGATCCTGGACTATAAATATAGGTTTCAAAACGGGTGAGGGGTTACTTGGTTCATTTGCGAGAGTTTTGAATTCAGAGATCTTGTGCGCATCATAATGTCCGACTAGTTCCCAAATTCATTCGACATCTCCCCGTAAACACGAAAACAGGTATGTCTAGTAGCGATAGTATATCGTTATCTACATCTAGTAGTAGTGAGAGTACGAAGTCGGAGAGAAGTAGGGGTAGACAATTTGACGAAGAGGGTACAAGTTCTGAGGGCATGACAAGTGGGATTCCAATGGAGACGGTGAGGGAGGTTCGAGAAGATCCCCCCGAAGAGTTGGCAAAAAGCAACTGGCCGGCAAAAGGCGGCTATGGATGGGCGGCTGCCGACGTCCGCAACCAATCATCTTTGTTCTGGTGGTCTCGTATACTAAACTCCTGGTTAAACTGCACACCTGTCATCTTCAAGGGCGTCAGTAGGGACATCGTTTCCCTAGAGAGAGTTAGTGCTATCAACTGGGTATGTCATGGACAGGAGGGTGCTACCGAGAATTTTTTCTACATGTATATGTGCCATTTTTCTCAACTTCATGTGCGGATACCGTTAGACGCTTTCACTATGGGCGTATTGCGGGCACTAAATGTGGCACCTACGCAGCTGCATCCGAATAGTTGGGCCTACTTGCAGGCTTTCCGCATCTTGTGTCAATCCTTATATTTGGAGCCTACTCCTTACGCTTTTTTGTACTTTTATGACACCAGACCCCGCCGGCCGGCTACTTGGCTATCTTTGATAAGTCGCCCCAGTGTCAGCAGACTGGATGCATTTTCCTAGTCTTTCAAGCATTTCAAGGACGGGTACTTCAAGGTTGTCGTTAAAGAAAGAGGCAAAACTCATTTTTTGAATGCAGATGGGAGTACCAAATTCCCTTTTAGTTGGACAGGCAATCCTTCTCGGTATAAGGACATGGGGATGGATGAGTTATCGGTTGGTGATAAGGAGGTGGTGGAGATCTTGTTGAAGTTTGTTGATAAGTTGCCCACTAAGGGCCTAGTTAGAGTTTATAATTCGGTGCATCCGATAATAGATATCGAAGGTATCTGTTTATTACTTAAACTGTGTTAATAATTCTAAGTTGTTTTGATCCGAGTTGTAATGTATTATTGTAGGGCATATGACGCAATCTGGAAAGAAAAACTTGGCGCTTTTCCAATCGCTGAGGAAGGAGATGGCCGCTAAGGCCAAGGCAGTTGGGAGGATTGATGTTCCCAACTTGCAGGAGTCTGTGGTGGAGGTGCATGTGCACAGTGGGATGAAGAGGAAGGCTGAGTTGCCGCCTTGACACGGGAAACGAAAAGACGTGAAGAAAGTAAGGGCGACCTTGCTTGGAACGGGGTCGGCTAGCAGAGCAGAGTCGGCTAGTGATGAGAAAGGGCCGAAATCTGGTTTGATCGAATTGCCAGAAATATCTGTGAGGAAGGATATTTCAATTACCCTCCCAGATACCATTGTAAATTCTATTGACGGCATGGATGCAGACCATATTGTGAGGACAATGGTCAAGTTTGGAAGCAAGGCTTTAGTATTGAGCCGGCTTGTGGGGTCTCTATACAAGAGGGGAGTGAAGGAGGGGGGCCGGGAAAATGTGGAAGAGTTGCAGAGGAAGGTAGACAAGCTAGAGGAGGAAAAGGCAGCGTTGGAGAAGGCGAAGGAGAGTTGGGATGCAGAGAGGAAAAGACTGATAATGTGGAGGGTTCGCTGTTTGGCTTCAGAGGAAAGACTGAACAAGAAAATATGGGAGTGGGAGGAAGATTATGAAGCACTAAAGGATAAGTATGATGGTGCCGTGGGAGAGCTTGAAGACTTGAAGAATAGTATTATACAGGAACATATTACTGGTTTTGAGAAGGGACTGCGTCAAGCGACTTTTTTCCATCAGGATGTGGACATAACGGATTCAAGGTTTGATGTGAATAAGGACGTTATTGACTGGAAGTTGGTCCAGGAGGACGAGGACAGTGCGAATAAGGAGGCGGAGGAGAAGGCGGCGGAGCAGGAGAAGAAGGCGGGCGATTCCGAGAAGGCACCTGTGGCAGCAGAATAGGATTTTATTCTGAATTGATTCGACAATATTATTTGAGCCTATGTCTGTAATATTTGGTACATTTAGCTACATTGGTACATTCTTGCACTTGTGTTTAAATGCGATTAAGATTTTGTATGTTATTATGTATGTCGGGTTTTGATGATATGTGGTGTATGTGTGATACGATCGGTTGTATGTTAAGGGTGTTCGGCCCAGACCGCTTACTTGTGGTAAGGGTGGGGAACTTAAATGAATTAAGCACAAGTTAAGGGTGTTCGACCCAGGCCACATACTTGTGGTAAGGGTGGGGAGCTTAAACGAATTAAGCATAAGTTAAGGGTGTTCGACCTAGGCCGCTTACTTGGGGTAAGGGTGGGGAACTTAAACGAATTAAGCACAAGATAAGGGTGTTCGACCCAGGCCGCTTACTTGGGGTAAGGGTGGGGAACTTAAACGAATTAAGCACAAGTTAAGGGTGTTCGACCCAGGCCGCTTACTTGGGGTAAGGGTGGGGAACTTAAACGAATTAAACACAAGTTAAGGGTGTTCGACCCAGGCCGCTTACTTGGGGTAAGGGTGGGGAACTTAAACGAATTAAGCACAAGATAAGGGTGTTCGACCCAGGCCACTTACTTGGGGTAAGGGTGGGGAACTTAAACGAATTAAGCACAAGTTAAGGATGTTCGACCCAGGCCACTTACTTGGGGTAAGGGTGGGGAACTTAAACGAATTAAACACAAGTTTAGGGTATTCGACCCAAGCCGCTTACTTGTGGTAAGGGTGAGGAACTTAAACGAATGTGAGAAAAAACATGTGGAAAAGTCGTATAATTGAGAACTCTTCTTTTTATTTATTGAATATGAGTGCCTCATTAAAACCTCCCTGGCCAAAACCCTCCTTAGGGAAAAAGACCGGGTGAGGGAAAAGAGTACACCCAGGGTTACAAGTATTCGGCTCAGTACAATATACATTTAATTGAAATAGAATTTGAGGTGGGACACATTCCAGGTGTTGGGTATTTCTTCCCCAAATAAGTATTCAAGGCGATAAGCTCCTCCTCTCGCGTCTTCATGTATGCGGTATGGGCCGTCCTAGTTGGCGGAGAATTTGCCATCCTTCTTTCTTGCACTGCTGGCCATTCTCCAGACTAAGTCCCCGATTGCGAATGATCGTGGACATAGGTTTGCGTTATATTTTCTGGCAGCTCTTCGTTTGGTAGCTAGATTGCGTATTTGGGCCTTTTCTCTGAGTTCGGGTAAGAGTTCGAGATGGGTGGCCATGTTTTAGTGGTTGTGGGTTAGGTCGTATAGTTCTCGCCGTAGGGATGGTTCGCCAATTTCTACTGGTATCATGGCGTCTGCACCGTATACTAGGTTGAATGGGGATTCGTTTGTTGATGATTGAGGGGTGCATCTGTAAGCCCATAATACTTCTATTAATTCTTCGGGCCATCGACCTTTGGCGGTATCCAATCTCTTGCGCAGCTCCACGAGGATAACTTTATTTGCCGCCTCTGTTTGTCCATTGGTTTGTGGATGTTCTACAGAACTTGTGATGTGCTTGATGCCTAGTCCAGTGTAGAACTTGGCTAACTCTTTATCAATAAATTGTTGGCCATTGTCTGTGATGATGGTATGTGGCACACCATATCTGCATATAATGTCTTTCCACACAAATTGTTGAACTTGCTGGGTCGTGAAGGTAGTTAGCGGCTTGGCTTCTATCCATTTTGTGAAGTAATCGACAGCTACAATTAGGAATTTTACTTGCCCCTTGCCGGGTGAAAAGGGGCCGAGAATGTCCATTCCCCACTTAGCGAATGGCCATGGGGATAGTATGTGGTGTAGCTATTCTTGTTTCTGGTGAATAAGGTTGCCATGTTTCTGACATGGTTTGCACTTTTTGACATAATCCTCGCAATCTGCTTCTATAGTCGGCCAGAAATATCCGGCTCTAAGAACTCTAGTAGCCATGGTGCGCGCGCCGGAATGATAACCACAAATACCTTCGTGTAGTTCTTTGATAATATATTGCGCTTGCTCTGCCATGACACACTTAAGGAGGGGTTGACCATATCCGCATTTGTAGAGGTCATCGCCTATCATGGTGTACCTGGCGACCTTAGCCAGCCAAGTTTTGTCCGCATCTAGGGGGTTGCTGGTTTTGAGGTACTGGATGTAAGGGGTGGTCCAGTTTTGGCTTTGGGAGGGGGTGACATTGTCGGCTGGGGAGTCGGTTAAATTTTGACAAGTGTGTGTGATGGAAGGCGTGGATAGTGTTTGCTGTAGTAAGGATCGGTGACGGTTTTTTAACTTGGTGCTGGCTAATTTGGAAAGGATGTCGACCCTGATGTTGTCGGTCCTTGGGATGTGTTCGATGCGAACTTGTTCGAAGGCGGATTGAATGACTGCACAGACCAGATGGTAGTACTGTAGAAGGATGGGGTCTTTGATCTGGAACTCGTCATTTAGGTGGCCTACAGTGAGCTTGGAGTCGGTTTTGCATGTTAATCTCTTGATGCCTACCTCACGGGTTAGGGAAAGGCTGGCGAAGATGGCTTCATATTCGGCTTGGTTATTTGACGTTTTGAAGGCAAAGTGAAGGAATTTTTCAATGAAGATGTCGTTGGGGCCTTCTAAGACGATGCCAGCGCCGACACCTCTTAGATTTGTGGAACCATCTACATGAAGTGTCCACTGGTCCTCTATGGGTGTTTGCTGTAGGTCGTTGACGAAGTCTAAGAGACACTGGGCTTTGATGGAGCCATAGGGTTCATAGCGGATGTTGAATTCTGATAGTTTGACAGTCCATGATGACATGCGTCCGGCTAGATTTGGTTTTTGTAATATTTTTTGGATTGGGTAGTCAGTTTTAACGGTTATGGTGTGGTTTTGGAAATATGAGCGTAGGCGGCGTGCCGAGTGGACCAAAGATATGGCCAGCTTTTCTACCATCTGATATCTGGTTTCAGGATCTTGCAGCATTCTGCTCACAAAATATACAGGATGCTGCGTGCCTTCTATTTCTTGGACAAGTGCGGCGTTGACGGTGCAGTCGGTGGCTGTGATGTATACAAGTAGGGGTTGATGGGTGTCCGGCTTGTGGAGGATAGGTGGGGAGGTTAGGGTTGTTTTCAATTTTTGGAAAATTTGTTCACAATCATCAGTCCACGTGAACCGGGTGGATTTCTTTAGGAGTTGGATTATGGGTTGGGTTTGTTCAGCTAGTTTGGGTAGGAAGCGGGAGATGGCTGTGAGACGGCCAATGAGACGTTGGACCTCCTTAACAGTAGTAGGGCTGCGCATTTCGATGATGGCCTTGCATTTTTCAGGGTTGGCCTCTATGCCGCGCTGGGTTAACATAAAACCAAGGAATTTACCCCGGTCAACTCCGAATACAAATTTGTTAAGGTTGAGGCGAAGGTTGTATCGGCGTAGTGCAGAGAAGACTGCTGACAGGTCCTCGGCATGTTGGCGATGACTTGGAGACTTGACAACCATATCGTCGATGTATACTTCGACACAGTGTCCCATTAGGTGGCTGAAAACCTTGTCCATCAGTCGTTGGTAAGTTGCTCCGACGTTTTTGAGGCTAAAGGGCATGACTCTATAGAAGTAATTGGCATCGTCCATGATGAAGGCGGTTTTGTGCATGTCTGATGAGGCCATGGGAATTTGGTTATATCCAAAATATGCATCCAAAAAGCTAAGCACCTTATTCCCTGCCGCGCCGTCCACGAGTCGATCGATGTTGGGTAAGGGGTAAGCATCACGAGGGCAAACCCTCTTTAGGTCCGTGTAATCTACACACATTCGCCATTTGCCATTGGCTTTCTTCACCAAGACAATGTTAGAAAGCCAAGTGGTGTACTGAGCTTCTTCTATAAATCCTGCGCTTAGTAACTTGTCGGCTTCAACCTTGGCTGCTTGCCGACGTTCTTCGCCAAGCTTGCATTTTTTCTGGGATACATAGCGAGCTTCTTTATATATGGATAATTTGTGGGATGCCACTTGGGGTTCCACTCTAGGGAGGTCGGCGACTGACCAGGCGAAAAGATCGGAGTTGTTGATGAGGATGGGTGTGATGGTGGCACGTTCGTTAGAGTTTAAACCGGTGCCTAGGTTAATAGAGTGACCATTGGGAAGCTCTAGAGGGGAGGTGTCCTAAACTGGTTCAAGGCGAACATCCCGGCCTATTATGGGGTCAAGATCTTCGTCGGATAGGGCTATGCTAGAGCCAGGGGGTCGTTCGATATGGTTAGTTTGTTGGATTGGAAGTTGTGGTCGCAAGTTGGCCATGTAGCATTCGCGTGCCAAGCGTTGGTCGCAGTGGATGGTAAGGATGTCGCCGGACGGGGCAGGGAACTTCATGGCCAAGTGAGGGGTGGAAACGACGGCACCAAGGCTATTGAGGGAAGGACGGCCCAGGAGGATGTTGTAGGATGTTGGCGCGTCGACGATAAGGAAGCGGATTGGGATGGTTTTGGTTTGGGTCCCCTCCCGAAAGACGGTGTGGAGGTCAATGTAGCCGCGGGTGGATACCTGTTCACCAGAAAAGCCATAGGTTGGCTCGTCATATGGGACCATGGCGGTGTCAGGAAGTTGGAGTTTTTGGTAGGTGGCCCAGTAGAGGATATCAACGGAGCTGCCTTGACCAATGAGGACTTTCTTAACAGCGTAATTTTCGATTTCAACAGTGATAACCATGGGGTCGTCTTGTTGATGGTCGAGGCCGTGAAAGTCATCATCTGTGAAGATGATAGGAGGCATACGGCGTCTGTGGTGGGAATGGGTGATGTGGTTGATGGATTGGATCTGGCGGAGGTGTCATTTTCTGGCAGAGGAAGTGGATCCTCCGCTAGCGAAGCCACCAATGATGGTGTTAATGGAGCCACGTAGGGGAGGATCGGTAGGGGTGATGTCGGTGCAGGCCGACTCCGGTTCTTGATTGGTGGGTTGGGCGGGGCGTCTGTCGGGACGGGGGTCATGTTGAGGACGTCTGTGGTGGGATCGAGGGGGGTAGCGGGATCGAGAGGAAGAGGAATGGTCATCACTACGAATGAAACAGCGAAAGTGGCCAGCACAAACCAGTTCTTCTATTTTATCCTGGAGTGTTTTGCATTCTTCTGTAGTGTGGCCATGGTTGCGGTGGTAGCAACAATATTTGGTCATATCAGCGTTGGGAGGTGTGGTTGTCTTGCGTGGTGAAGGGATTAGGTCAGCTTGTAGGGCTTCGTTGAGGATGCGGGAGCGGGCTACGGTAAGAGGAGCATATCTGGTGAAGCGAGGTTGGCGGGGCTCGCGTGGGCGGGCATCAGGGCATGGGTTAGGTTGCGGGGTAGGGTTGGCGGTGGTGGCTGCATAGTCATTACAGAACTTGGTGTGGAGGGTTTGCATTTCCTTCATTCGGACATAGTCAGTTGCACGTAATTTGAGCTCGTGCATAGAGGCAGGTGGGTGGAGGTAGACGTTGTTGGCGAAGGGGCCGGGTTGCAGGGTAAGAGCCATGCACTGGAGGATCATCTCCTAGTTGAGGTGTGGGGTGCGAATAGTTGCCTTACTGAATCGGTCTATGAACACTCTGAGTGGTTCGCCTTGTTCTTGTCGAATGCCCAGGAGGGAGATTGTGGTAGTTTGGTGTGGACGGCTGCCAGCGAAATGGGTGGAGAACATATGAGAAAGGACGTCAAAACTGTCGATGGAGTAAGGTTGGAGGGTTGTGAACCATTCTAGGGCAGAACCCTTGAGGGTGGTGGGGAAGGCTTTGCAGAAGACTGCGTCTTGGGACGTATACAGGGAAACATGGGTGATGTAGACTTTGAGGTGCTCGTCAGGGTCGGTTTCGCCAGTATATCCCAATGGGTGGGGAGAGGGGTGTTGGCGATGAAGTCGGTAAAGGGGTGACGACGTCTGGGCTGGTGGGGAGGGAGTAGATGGGGTGGGATGGGATGAGTGATCATGGCGGGGAAGGTGGAAGTAAGGTTGTGAGGGGGGATGTGGCTTGTTAGAGGGTATTGTGGGTTGTATGGTGGGGCGTGTGTGGTGGGTATGTTGTAGGGGATTTGGGTGGTAGGGAGGGTAGCGGTAGGGGTTGGGACGGCGGTATAGGGATGGGTGGAAGGGATAGGTGTTTGCAGGGTAGTGGTGAAGGTATGAGGAGTGGGGTTGTATTCGCTTTCCTCCTCTGTGGGTTGGAAGGCCGGGGACCTTGCAGCTTCAGAGGTTTCTTTGGCTTTTCCTTTCAGGTTGGGATCAGCTTCAATTCTTCGCCTAAGGCGAGAGTTCTCTTGTCGCAATGTCTCCATCTCATCAGCACTGCGCTTTTTCAGGTCTGCCAACTATTGTTGCATCTTCGCTTGGCCGTTTAGGATGGCGGCCAGGTCAGGGGTGATGCCAGCAGGTCCTGAGGGACCAGCATCCGCCTGCTTGTTCACTCCAGCTTTGCTACGGGTGGAAACCACATTCAGAAAAAAACAAACGGGTACTAAAGGTGTTCGTCTCGTGTTCCACGGTGGGCGCCAATTATTCCTGCAGAGAACAAATAAGATGAGTTAGGCACAAGTGTCACCTTACCGTGTAGTCCGCTATCTCCTCAGTTGGCCTCTTCCCGGTTGATATATGTCAGCTTGAACCTAGGAGGGGTTACCTGCAGAAGAGTCTCCGAAGCTCAAGTAAGTCAAAGCTCTCAGAAGGTCAAATCAGTGATTAATGAATGCGTACCTTTAATTAATGGGGTCCACGCCTATTTATAGAGCATTAATGATGTCTGATTACCTTATGGGTCGGGCCTTGACTTGGGCTCTAGCTTGGGCCATGAGTGGGCCTGGGCCCTAACCCAGGCCCTTAAGACCTATTGAACGCGGGGGCTTCTATTTTCACTAAGTTTATTGGAGTAGCCGGCCTGGACCGGCTACCTATCTTGACGACTTATATTGGTTACGTGAGGTGTAGGTTATTCTTCTAGATGTATAGGTTAAAACCGGTACAAGTTAGGCTAACTCGGCCTAGGTTGAATACTTGGCTACCTTGATATATGCATTGTTTACTTATTTGGTCGAGTTTGGCTAGGTGTGGTACATGCAGAAAATGCAATTTACTCTTATATATAAAAGTTGTCTTACATATGGTCGCTTACCTCTATTTGTAAGAGCAAAGAGGCAAGGGAAAGAAGAAAGGAAAACGTGAACTAAGCCTAACACCCTACTCATAACATTCTCACTTACCAATTGGCACATAATTTAAAACATTCAACTCTTAACATCATATGCATAACAACATATTTTTCAGGCTTACTAAATCCAACAACTAGAACCATAAAATCAATACCAGAACTTAATTGCAGATGGACATGTACCGTAATCACACAACTTACCTCTTCACAAGAAACAAAACAAACCTTCCATCCAATTTCCTCAACCCAACCTTTGGTTGAAAAAAAAAAGAATATTCTCCCAACATCACCAAGATTATTGTATAACAACAAATATATTTTATTCTTCATGCCATTTACACCAAAATCATGGACATCCCACACTCTCATCATGTACAACAAGTATAAAAGTTTTGCTCAACCTCCAAGCAAGATTCAACTTAGCAATATGCACGGTACAAGACTATCAATTCTGCCCAAACCAATTTTTCTTCTTCACCACAGTTTTATGAAATTTAACCACACAAGAAAAGAAAAAGAGGACAACATTTAGCACCCTTTACGCCAAAACTTATCTCAAAGGAGCATCTCACAATTCCACGGTGGATTCATTCAAAGGAAGAATAAAAAAAGTAAAAAAAGGAAACACAATTCATCCCCAAAAAGGATACGCATATATCAAACCTCAAAATTTTCTCCACATATAACCACAAAACCACAAAATGAGTACAAGTTTAGCTTCCATTACCTGGAATTCTTGCAACGAAACCATTATGTCTTTGCTTTACATCTCTTTGCTCTTCATGTTCTAACCAAAAAAAAAATTATACTCTATCGCACACCAAAAAGAATGTGACACAACCTTTTCTCTCATAATTCACCTTAATTTTCTAATTAATTCTCTATGCTTGTGACCACAAGCAAAACCAACCCTGCACACAATATCACTACAACACACTTCATGTCAACTACCCACACAATAAACACCTCTAAATAAAAACAATATTTAAATATAAACAACCCAAATGCACACTTAGGAATCAAACCCTTGACCACCAATCCGTTACAAGACTCTAATCAACTATGCTACAATTTAATTTTGTAAAATTATTTATTTATTTATATACCACCCCACCTCTAATTACCACCTTTGAAATTATTAATTATTTTTCCTAGGTCTTACAATATGCCTTACCAAACACATTTATTTATAAATCCATACGTTGGAAATGATTCCATGTGTCTCTAGAACACCTTGTATAAATTTGAGCTCAATCCAACGATAAATGAAACTAGCATCAAATTCTTACTAAAGAAACTCGAAAAAAAAAAACATAGTGACGCCAGTTCAAGTTGGGGAAATTATTTCTCTCATCTTAGACATTTAATTTAAAATCCCAACAGTAAAATTAAATTATTTCTCGCATCCACCACACTCTGTCGCAGTACTACGCCACTGTCCACCACAACACCGTCGTCGGTTGTTGCTGCGTCACCGAACAACACGCAAACAACCATCCCGGGAGCACTCTCTTCTCTCTCTATGAACTGTGTCCACTATCCACGGTGCTGCCACCACTCTTCTCCGGCCAATGCTGCCACTGCTCTATGCTATTGCTCTGGCGAATCTATTCGCCTCCTTCCCCATTTCCATCCACCGTCGCGTCGCCAATTCTCCCAAGGGGTATGTTGAAAACATGTTCCCTTCTTTTTTTTTGTTTTGTATTTTTTTTTTTATGATTTGGGCTATTGTTTTGCATTTTGATGAGGTTTTTTGTTGATTTTTGCGTCATTTTTTCTGCCATTTTTACGGTCTCTTATGTATTTTATTGTCTCTTGTAGCTCTCGACAACAAAAGTACCGTGGGTGCGCATCATCTTCCATTGTCATTCGATCTTCACATTCCCAAGTTCCTAATTCTAATATTTTCCTAAGATTTTGTAGTCTGTTATGTATTAGTTATATGTTATATATATGTGGTTTATTATTTGCTTAAATATCTGTTTGATTTTCTTATAGTGTGAGTTAACCTTAGTTTCATTTTGAAGAAGCTACTCTTTTTTTTAAATTAATATAAGGGGATACAATACTAATAATTTAAATGTATTGTTGAAGAATGTGTCGAGTTTTGTTTAGATTACATGGCAAAAGAAAAATTGATAGGAGTTCCTCGGAGATCATGGTTGAACAAGTGTTCTATAAGTAACAGCATTTGATGTGTGAGTGTGGTTAGCAAAGATCGCAAAGAGTTGTTACATATTGAACAACACATATGAGGTAATGCCTTACTTGTCTGCACACAAAGTCATTATGAAAGAGAACAATCCAAGACAATAAGAGAAATGACATTTGATAAAGCATAACAAAACATTCATGTCTTGGTTTAAATTTGAGATTTTGAAAGATTCGAAATGTTGTGAGACTTTGATGTGGTTAGTGAATGAGTTGAAATTTGATGTCATCTGTTATACAGGTTATGAAATTAATAATTGCACATTCTATATGAAGTCTCTGGATGATAAAAGCACAGCACAAAATAGTGGAGTCAGTCTTGAAGCTGAGTCGTTACAATTTTCTACATCTAAAGATCAAAATCATGTAGTTGGATCAATGACATACTATGGTGTAATACAAGAGATGTGGGAGGTTGATTATATAATGTTTACTATTCCACTGTTCAAATGTAAGTGGGTTGACAATAAACACACACACACAAACACAGATACACACACAGACATAAACACACACACACACACAGACACTTACAAACACACACACAGACACATACACATACACACACACACACACATACACACACATAGACACACACACACAAAAACACACACACACACACAACACACACACAACACACACACACACAGACATAGACACACACACACAGAGACACACACATACACATAGATACACACACACACAATTTTTTCAAATTATATAGAGTCTATTCAAATCTAAAATTTTTAACTATTTATTTTTTAATGTAAATAATCATATGATATGCAAGAAAATTTTCTCCTATTTTATTTTGCAATTTTGTTTTGATAATTATTACTGAAAAAAAAAACATCTTTTTAATATGTATTTTCTAATTATCAAATATTGATATAATTCAGATATATGATAGATAAATTTTGCAAATTTGAATGTTCAAGAGCATCTACGATAAAATAGTAAAGGTTAATTTTTAAACTATTTTTCTTTTGAATATCACATTGGAAACTTAATAACATAATTATTAATTAATAGAAAGTGAGCAAGTAAAAAAATCATGGTAAATGTTAGCATCTTTGTTCATGTTTTTAAATTTTATAATTGTTCGAGTTTGATCTTTATTTTTTTCTTTATATCATATTTTAAAATAATAAAAATATATTATTAAATTTAATGAAGAAGGGGGAGGGAGGCAAGGCCCCTATAGATTAACTAAGGTCTGCCACCGCATAAAAGGTTGAACCATAGACTCCATCATAGGTTCCACCGATAGGCTCTATGACAGGGTCCAAACTACCTTAGGACGATAATGTTATTATATTTTTGCATCAAATAGCATTTGTATCTTGTTATAACCGTCTATGATTAGATAGATCATGACAAGTCATTTTGTAATTTGAAAAAAAATAATAATTTTTTTTGTTAATTAACTACGTTAAATTTTGTCACATTTTGTTTAATAAAAAAAACATTTTAAATGAAAAAAAAAACATAGACTAACTTCACATTTTTATTTTCAATGAAAAAAAACATTGATATAACTATTTTAAATTTATATTTTTAACCTGTGTATAAACTAATTTTAATTTTAGCAATAATTTAACTTAACTTAATATTTTTCAGTTTTAGAAGCTCAAGACAATAATCGTACACGTATGTTCTGAGTATAATAGTGGCTTCTGATCACACAGGGCCATATTTTAAGGAGTGAGCCAATTAATAGTAAATGTCATACTACCTTTAACGTTGTATGACTTCATGAATTTATTAACTTACAACATTTCCTTGTTCAAATTGTTTCTCAGGGAACTCTAGTTTTGGAAGCATTTGAGTGAAGTTGGACTAAGGAAGCGTAAAACCCATCCTTGACTTTAACGAGTGTTTCATGGCTTCCCTTCTCCACGATGAGTCCATCTTTAACAACAGCAATCAAATCTGCATTTTTTATTGCAGATAGGCGATGTGCCACAACCACAGTGGTTCTGTTCACCATGACTTTGTCCAATGCATCCTGAACAACTCTCTCTGACTCAGCGTCTAATGCACTTGTGGCTTCGTCTAATAGCAATATCTTTGGACTTTTAATCAAAGCACGGGCAATGGCTACCCTTTGCTTCTGTCCCCCAGATAACTGGGTTCCCCTTTCTCCCACTACGGTGTCATAACTCTGTCATAAGTGAGAAAACGTTACCAAAGCATGAAGTACATATGAAAAGTTCAACTCTTCCAGAATTATACTTGAGACGATTGCAAACTGAACTCAACAAGTAAAGTAGAATAGTTCCGAGAGTTGTCAGGAATCTAATAGAAATGAAACCATTAAAATCCTATGATTCTCTTGATACCCAGCTCAGGAGTATCTCATTTCACTGGGAATGTTTTACTATACTTGGATATAATATCATAGTTACTGTTTGTAATGTTTAATAAATAATCAGATTTGAAACTTCATTTAGTAATTTAGGCGATAATGAAATTCATTAAATGTGTAATGAATTAAAGCCTTAAATTTGGTTGAAAATTCACCACATAATACTTTCTGTTAATTTTACCTGTTGTAAGGCACTGATAAATACATGGGCATTAGCTTGTTCTGCGGCTGCTATGATTTCTGCTTCACTTGCTTCACCTCCTTTCCCATATGCAATGTTACCACGAATAGTGTCATTGAACAATACCGGCTCTTGGCTTACCAAACCCATTTGCTGCCGAAACCACTTCAATTGTAACTCCCCAATTGGTACACCATCAAGTGTGATTTCACCTGAATTGGGAACATAAAATCTCTGCAACAACGAAATCACTGTTGATTTTCCACATCCACTTTCACCAACAAGGGCCACTGTCTGGAACATAAGTTTTGGTCGTAACCATTAGTTACAAGTTACAACATACACGTGCCTTAGCTTCCTTTTGTATTGAAACCATGTTTAAATATACTACTCAAACTTTACCTTGCCAGAATGGAAAATCAAGTTAAGGTCTCGAAAAATCTGTATCTTTGGCCTTGATGGGTAGTTGAAACTCACATGACGAAGCTCAATTTCTCCCTCAACTATATCCAATGTGGTACCAGTCTCATCACTTGGATCTATCTCTGACTTCTTATCGATTATTCCAAATATGGCAGCAGTTGCAGACTTGGCTTTGCCAGAATCAGGAGAAATTGTGCTAAACTGGGAAACCCCAATAGCTGCCATAGTTAAAGCAAAGAAAACCTACAAAACATATATGTCTTTTCATTTTCAAGAAGGAAATATGCAGTGTTGACAAGTAGCACTACACTTTCTTTTTGTCTTAAGTTAAGAACGAAATGAAAAGTTAATCTGTACCCGAAAAACTTTGGAGAATGTTGTTTCTCCAGCGGCCACTAGTCTAGCTCCTGCATAGAAACTAGTTGCATAAACACAAAATAGTAAGAAAAATGAAACCCCAAATCCTAATCCACTGATCAACCCTTGCCATATCCCTGTTTTCATGGGGTCTTCACATTTCTTCCTATACAATTCCATAACCTTATCTTCTGCACAGAAAGAAGCTACTGTTCTTATATTTCCAACTGCATCCTTAGCAACTTGGCTTGCTCCCTCGTACATCATCTACACCAGAATCCACGACTAAATAGATCATATCTAGGAATTTAAATAATGCATGGCAATGGAAAAAATCCCAAGAACTCACCTTTGCGTCTTTGCTGAACCCCTTCATGAATTTCGTTTGAACATAGCCATTTGCACCAATAAGGGGAATCAAGACAAGAATAATCAAAGCCAATTGCCAGCATGCAATGAAAGCAATAATCAAACCTGCCAAGGCACATGTTAAATTTTGGACCAACAGGCCCAGTGCATCACCAACAAGAGCGCGCACAGAAGCAGCAATTGCTGAGAGCCTTGCGCTTATGGCACCACTTGAGTTGCTAGGCTCATCAAACCAACCAACCTCCATGTTCACCACTTTCTCAAAACATATTACCCTGATACGTTGGATCAACTTGCATCCAGCCACAGAGAAAAAGTATGCTCTTGCTGGAATTACCAAAAATGATGCAAGACCAAGAACCACGAACATGAGTGCCCAAAATTTGGAGTCCTTTTTCATCTCATCAACTGGTTCGTAAAATATTTTGACCGCAATGGAAATCAACACCCCAAATATGGGAAGTATAACACCATTTGCTATGGCAGCTAGACATCCAATCAGAAGCACTGGAACCTCTGGTTTGTTGAGGGAAGCAAGCCGGCGGAGTGAAACCTCTTGTGCTTGTGTTTCGAGTAATGCGTCTTCACTTTCAGTATCAGGGACACTAACACCTTTGGGTAAACCAGAAAGAGAAAATGAGTGACGGCTACTACTCCCCAAAGATGATCCCCTGCTAATAGATCTCCTAGTAGATCTTTTTTTGGTTAACTGTGTAGAGGATTCCGTAGAAAGTTCGCTCTTGCTGTGATTGCTTGTAGTTTCTTCTGATTCTTTGTTTACTTCTTGTAAACGTATCAATTGAGTGTAAGCTCCCTCGAGATCCTTGACCAGTTCTGAGTGTGTTCCTAATTAACAACCACTTGAAGTTATATACACAAACAATTTTTACAATTTCGATTCTACTCAAATGCTAATAGCACTCTTTTAATCATCTTATTGTTAGTAAAAATATTGAAAATTACAAAATTAATCATCAAGATCAAAATAATTAATCATCTTAAGGTTGAATGAATGAAAAGAAATTAACCATATGTTTAGATAAACATGTGTGATACCTTTTTCAACCACCTTCCCTCTATGAATTACAACAATCGAATCAGCATTCCTCACTGTGCTCAACCGATGTGCCACAATAACAGTAGTTCGATTAACCATTACCCTGTCCAGAGCCTCTTGCACTGTTCTTTCAGACTCTGCATCAAGGGCACTTGTAGCTTCGTCCAGAAGTAAAATTCTTGGATCCTTTAGGATTGCTCTTGCTATGGCAATGCGCTGCTTTTGTCCACCAGAGAGTTGAGTTCCTTGTTCACCAACCATTGTGTTCAATCCCTGCAAGCTTGGCAATGTAAAATTTAAAAGCTTTAACAATTTCTAAGAATACAATAACAAATCCAGTCTCTGGACAGAATGCAGAACCTGTGGCAGTTTATCAATGAATTTAGCAGCATTTGCAAGTTCAGATGCTGATCTTATCTCTTCAATTGTGGCACCCTCCTTTCCATATGCAATGTTATCCTTAATGCTTGATGCAAACAAGACTGGCTCCTGATTAACAAGGCCAATTTTCCCCCTCATCCACCTAAGCTGAAACTCTTTCAGGCTAATGCCATCAATAAGAACTTGACCTTCTTGAGGATCATAGAATCTCTCTATCAAACTAATAACCGTGGATTTTCCACTCCCGCTTTGTCCCACCAGTGCAACACTTGTGCCACTAGATATATAAAGAGAAAACCTATTGAGAATCAACTCCTCAGGCCTCGCTGGGTAACTGAAACAAACATCCCTCAACTCTAGTTCACCTTCAATATCCTCTAATATTTTCCCATTTGGATCATAAGCATCTATCTCTGGTTTCCTCGCAATTGTTTCAAACATTTTGTATGCAGCAGCTTGACCCGCAGCAAAAGCACTCATGATAGGGGATGCCTCCCCAAGAGACCTAAGATATGAAAAATACAAGAACAAATCATATCAATTGAGTTTGGTTCATAAATACATTTAAGATAATGCTTACTTACATTGAAGCAGTTAATAAAGAAGCAATCACATTGAGCACCGTGCCCCCATTATATTTTTCTCCATTGTCGATTATCATCTTTGCGCCAAACCACACTGCTAAAGCATAACCACTGAAAACAAGAAGCATAACTGTGCCAAGGGCCACGCCAGCAACAGAACCTTCATGAACGCCAGTTACGTAAGCTTCTACAAGAAATTTTCTGTAATCAGACAGTGCTTGTTTTTCCCCAGTAAAAGATGCAACCTGAAAATTAACATAGTAAAGTATGAGTAGGATTACTATATTCGTATATTAAAGCCTCGATTTTGCTTTATGCTGTTGCCTCACAGGACTTATAATATTGCAAGTTCAAACCACATGACATTAACTCAAATCACTCTAATTTCTTACATGACGGTTTGAAAGGATATTATCTCACAAACAATATACAATAAATGTATATCGTCGAAATGCAACATTTATCGAAATGAATCTCACTCCGGTTCATTAAGTACGAGAATAATCAAATGTAAGTCCACGTTGACTACAAATGACAAAAATTAAACAGCATATAAAAAAAATCCTTAATTTCAATAATTAAATTTTGAATTAAAAGTGATATAAATCTTTTTATAATAATAAAAAGCTAAATAACATATTAAAAAGTTATCCTTAATTTCAATAATGAAAATTTGAATTAAAAGTGATATGAATCTTTTATACCGTATATTTCAACAAATAGACCCATCGCCTCTCTGTGATACTAAGATGCGTACCAGAACTTATACAATATATAGTGTTAGACTTAAAATTTTTTTTTTTTTTTTTGGATCTACTAGAGTTATTATACAACAAAATGTTATAAATAAATAAAAATATTTAGTTTTACATATCTATTATTCTGGATATTTGTATTTATTATGGTATCACATCTTTATATGATGTCAAACAATTTGAAGTTGTTAAATTATTTTTAGATGAACTTTATTTCTCTAATGATAATGGTTAAATTGGGATCTCTTTTCAGCTTTTAACGTTATATAGAAGAAATAGATTATTTTTATATCAGAGAACAATATATTCATGTAATTTATAAATTAAAAATGTTAAGAATGTGTTTTCTAATGATAATAATAAAAAACAGATGAAAAGTAGTAATTTCTTTTTTTTAATTTCTAGACTTTAAATAGAAGGATTATATTATTGTATAAATAAAAAATATATTCATATATTTTAGCAAATGATACATATGTTAAAAATACTACATTGTTCAAGATCATCTCAATGATACATGAAGAGAAGAGTGATTTATTCATTTAAAGTTAGGAAATATATAACAAAGTTTTTCTACCCTATTTGACACCTAATAAAAGCTAATATTTTTATTTTTAGTTTATTTACTTTTCTTAATTATTTTATATTTTAAAGTAAAAATATAATTTTATTGGTGTTGTATAGATATAGAATAGAAATGAGGGTCTCCGTGTATCACCCTTAAAGTTATTATTCTACCGATCATATAACATGTTAACTATTAAAGTATCTGATGTAGAAGATATTAAAATAGAAAAATTACTTAAATATATTTCTAGGTCTCTATTAGATTATTGAATCTTTTGGTTAATAATTAGTCTTTATTCTTCAACTTTTTCATCCTTTATATTTACTTTTAATTTTACTCAACAACAATTTTGATAGTGATTTGAACTTTTATATAGAGTGATTTAGATAAGTTTTAGAAACAAAAGCAAAATATAAATTTAGTTGAACGTGATACTTTTCGATGACTTGTGAAATATTATATATGGATTATTTTTAAAATTGATATAGAGCGAATCAATATTTTTCAAAAATCAAAATTTATGACTATTTTGAAAATATTTCTAACTTATGAGGCTGAAATAAATATATAGAATCAGCTGACTAAAATCAGCCTTTGTTCTGTTTTCAAGAAATAATAAACACATGAGTAAGTTTGATTAAATACTCCTCAAGTTTAGTAAAATTATATAATGTTTTCTGTTCTTTTAGACTAACTTCTTAAAAGTATTTGCACAACATTTTATCGAAACTTTTTATATTTAAGATTAAATGTAAAATCCTAGAAAATGACAGTTTTGAAGTGATAGTGGTGTAAAAATAATGAGACTCAATTATTTTAATATTAGAATATTTTAGTATAAATAGTTTAATTATAAACAAGTTTCACAATTTTAAAACATATCATTGTAAGCAAAATTACTAACAATCATATCTCTAACCACTCTTCTAGAGTTCTCTAACTTCTCTCTGAGGGTTCTTCTTCTTTGCTCGTCTATTTGAAGATCAAAGACCGCAAGGGTGATCCTCTTCACAAGCTAATCCTTCCTTATCAGATCAGTTTCTTCAACTCTCGTTTTCCAATGGGTTCTCTCTATTCTGACTTGCATTTGACTCTTCTTTGGTTGCATGTAAGGTTTTAACCCTCCTTATGAGTCTTTGTTGGTCAATGGTCATAATGATATGTCCTAATCGTTCTTGTGTTGTTTCTACCTATAAATAGATCATCTTATGGAGCTAAAGGTGTTTTGGTATTCTTAGAGTTGTTTGGGGTCGTGTGAGCGTCTTAGTTAGATAAGGGAAGTTAGCTTAAATCTTGTGCTTTATTAGTATTTGTTATTTTTAGTACTTTGCTTGTATTGATGGATCTGATCGTTCTTGTGTTGTTCCTAGGTATAGATAGAGCATCCTATGCAGCTAAAGGTGTTTTGGTGTTCTTAATGTTGTTTAGGGTCGTGTGAGCGTTTTGGTTGGGTAAGGGAAGTTAGCTTATATCTTGTGTTTTATTAGTATTTATGATTTTTTTTACTTTGCTTGTATTGATGGATCTGATGTGGTGTGAGTATAACTAGATGTATATTGATTGGCTAAATTGATAATTATATGTTGAATTGTGTATGTGACTCTGAAATAAGCTAAGGAAATTCTTTCCATAAGGCTTCAATTTGAGTAATTCAACATTGTTGAGCCTAAAATCATGAAACTTGTCATCATATAAGTGTTTTAAACTAAGGATTGGCTCAAGGAATGTCAGATTCCACAAATAAAGCTTAAGAAGGAGTTTTTGCGATCTGTCATGGCGTTGGGCAACACTGATGGGGCATTGGACACCAATTTTGGAGTACCAAAACAGAAGTCATTGGACGTGTGGCGTTGGGCACCACCCTATCATGGTTGGGCGCCACTTTGCTGTCAAATTGGAGCCAAGCGCCAATTTTTGGCGCTAGCGTTGGGCGCTACCTAGTTTTTTAACATTGCGTCCTTTTGGTAAAATGAAGATTCACGCTTCGTTAATTGCTAGATCGACCTGAAATTTTGGCAGCTGATCCTAGACACGTGATTCTTCACTTTGATCGATGGGATCTTTGTTTTGAAGTCTGTGGTTAAATAAATGATTTTCACTGTTTTGAGATACTTTATGTATATATATGTTGGAGATTGGAATGGATTGAGATGGAATTATTGACATGTGAATATGAAAATGAGATTAAGAATGTATATGATAACATATGTTGATGTATGATTGTGAGGATGAGGGTCTTGTGAAAATTTTGTTACGATAATTATAAAGAGTGATAATGTGAGGATATTCCTAGGGAGCTAATCTTGAAACTCTACTAGTCATCCATACTCATGTAGAGGAGGATGATTAGGTAGTAAGAGTGGCAAGAGGTCTTGTCATGAGAATGACCATAAGGTTCTATGACAAAAAAGGATTTACATTTTGTGTGATAGCTCGGGTAGACGAGTTGTTCTACCAGCACCATGAGTTCTAGAGAGTTTGATAAAATGGATATGTATGATCTTGATCACTTATGATAATTGTAATAAAATGGGTTGTTTGTGAGGAATGATTGTTTCTTTTATATTTAGCTTAACCTTGCACTTTGTGGTTTTGTGTTGTTTTCTTCTTTTGCGATGACCACCATTTTGGTGGAAGTAAATGAAGATGTAGGTTTAGAGACACCTCTTAAGAAAGAGAAGTTCGTAGTTCGGGTTGTGAAATTATACTGGATGTATAAGAGGTTAGTATGTTCATTATAGGGATATCTTTTGTAGGTTTGGTATTATTGTATAAATGGTAAATTTTATAGTCTGAACTCTTAAAAAATTATATTAATATACTTTTTTATTTCGTTAACCTCCCTTGAATATTGTTACAAAATATCTTATTTTCTTAATTTTATGCTACTAAAATAGGATGTTATTGTTTCATAAACATTACACGCCATTTGTATATTATGTGTAATGAAGATTACTATAAATACTAAAACACAAACAAAATTTTCATGATTGACAGTAATTAAGGAATCATCATAATATGTAGATATGTTAAACTTTAGTCCAAATTCTCTATTAGGATGTTGTCCTCTTATAGTTTCAAAATATATTAATATTAGTACTTTAATTTAAAATATTGAAATCAGTGTCCATTGATATATTTCAAAAGTATAGTAACAAAGAACATAAAAAAAACATAATAATAAAGAATCCAAAATGGTTGAACTTCTTACTGTTCTTATTGAGGCAATTGTCTGCTGAACGATGTGTGCAGCTTTTGCATAGGCAGCTTGACCTCTAGAAGCCATCCTACCTTGCATGATGGCCATAGCAGCACCTGATAGAACAAGGAGTGGAAAAAGGCACAACATGACAAGTGTAAGAAGCCACCCTTTCACAAAGGCTATCGCGAAGCCCCCTACGAATGTTGCTATCAACTGCACAAATTTCCCAACCTGTTTCCAAAAGTAAACTAAAATCGATCAAACATGCAATTAATCCGAGATAAAATTGTAACTTGTATGATTCACTCTCACTTACGACACTATTTATATGGAAAGGAATAAGTCTTGGTCTACCAAAGATATTGTACCTTTATGATGCATATATATTTATACATATTTATACATGTGATGATATCATAGATATAACTTTTTAGGACTTTTGATTAGGTTTAGAGTTTAAAAAAAATATTGTATTTTTGTTTAAATTTTGGTTTTTGATTTTGATTTGGATATTGTATTGGTCATGTATTGATTTTATTTTTTGTGTGATTATATACTTTTTAAACTTTAGTTTTTAAGAGGCTTGATGGATGAGCTTTAGTATTTTTTTGGCCCATGAGTAGAGAGTCCATAATATATAAGCCTTGTTGTAAAGTTTTGCACTCAAAATTTGCTCTTTTAGAATTTGAATGATTTTCTTGTGAGAATTATCCATAAGTTTTTCATTAGAACTTTTTATCCTTATTTTTGAATTTCGAATTCAAAGTGATAGATCTTCCTCTATCCATCTGTTTGAGTTTCTTCATGTATGATTTGTTCCTTGATTTTAATTTTGTCAATCTACTTAACCTGATCTACATACAACCGAATACCCAATCTTTCTCTCAAGAGATAATGGATGAGTCAGTCCCGTCGCATTACATGGTTCCAAAATTACATGCTAGCATAAAGGATATCAAATGCAATTCGATGCAAGCTGTTTATGGGAATCTTTTTAGGAGACATTTTTTAATGTGAAAGAACAAGAAAATAAGTCGTTCAAATATTATTTCATTCACTCACTATAACAAATTGCTAAATTATCTACGAGCTTTTATTGATTTGTCGATAAAACAGAATTTAGAGATAGATTTTAAAATTTTAATTACCAATGAAAATATCCTTTTCTAATGATTCGTTAGTAAAATTCGTCAATAAATTAGAATTTGTATTATTGACAGAAATATGTTTCGATAATGGATCTATTAATAAAATTTATCAGTAATTTAGAATTTTTACTATTGGTGAATATTTTCGCCAAGAAAATGGTTGCAAGATGGATGACCAAAGGAGGTTTCTTGAGTACCATGGTCATACCATACTAATTCTCAATTGACTAATCAAGAGGCATCATTCAGTTTAGTTTATGGCACTAACACCATGTTGCCAATCGAAATCAGTAAGTCGTTCTTAAGAATCATGACATTTTCACTAGATCACTCAAAAAAAGGATACAAGCGAATTTCGACTTAATAATAGATGAGGTCAAGAAAATGCACCAAAATTAGCAACAAAAACTTTGAAATGAAGAACTAAGTTAAGATATAGAGTCTTCATCCCTATAAATTTCAAAGTATTTTACTTCGTGTTTCAGAAAACAAAACTAAATTAGATAGAAAACAAGATTTCACCAAAATGAATCGGATAACACCAAACAGAGAAAGAGATCATCTCAAAAAGCCTAATTCTGCATAATTGGAAAACAATTGGTTTACGCTTCTTTTTAGCTAAATATTTGATTATTTGTAATAAACATAGCCCACGACTAATAGACAATGGCTTGGTTAACAGAAACCATTGGAGTCATAGCAAAAACGAGTCTTCATAAGACAATTATCACTACTTATGAACTCAAACCCTTTGTGATCTATCCATAACCTGGATGATACTTGGGTGAAACTAAGTGGAGGTTTGAACCTAGTGATGTTGAAAAATCAATGGATGAGTTGAGATTAGGATGAAATGCCACTTGAACTCAACTAGCTGGTTACTCTTTTTCCTTTGTGTTTTACTCATTAAAAAACTTTTCTCAAAGGTTATTAACAAAATTGTAATTTTAAAAAGGGTTAAATATATTTTTTATCCTTCAATTTTTAGTGAAAATTAGAATTAATCTTTTTCAAAAAATTTTAACCAACTTAGTTTCTTATCTTTGAAAATATGTGAAATTAGTCTATAGTTGCATACCCGACTTGCCCGGAAGTTGACTTAGCAATATCTAAACCCTTAAAGCATTAATTACAAGTAATAAACCCTTAAATCATATGTTAGACAACTAATTAAAAGTTGAGTTTATCCTCCAATATACACACTATTTATTCATCAATTTTACAATTACCTAATCCTTCTATAAAAACAAGCATAATGTGAAGGACAATATCTTAATCACAATAACAGTTTAAACACATACCTTCTCTCCCATGGCATCTTGAATGAGAACAGTATCACCTGATATTCTTCCAATCACTTCACCAGTGTTTGTTTCCTTGTCAAAGAAAGCAACGTCTTGTCTTAATATAGTTTTCAAATACAGTCCCCTAATTCTCGCAGCCTGTCTTTCCCCGGTTACCATCCAGCAAGTCACCTCTGAAAAATTAATCTTTCTTTATCAAGTTTGAGTAATTTTTCTTTTCAAACTTCAATTTCCATTTTGCTTAGCAAATATATCACGTTTTACTTTTATTTCGTGATGTTTTTAATCCCAAAAAATGAATTTTACTTAAATGTATGTAATGAGTGTATATATCTCATTTAAGTAAGATGTGTTTGGATTGAAGAAAATAAAAAACAGAAGCAACGAAACTAAATAATACAGCAACAAATAAAATTGATTGTCTACTTGTTGAGTGAAGCATAAATAAATACAATATAAAGATAAAAATGTTGAAAAAACTATGTAATTTAATAATTTGATAAAAAAGTTATAAGAAAAAAAGTCAAATGAGTGACACAATTTTTTAAAATTATATTTTGTTATCTCTCTTTCTCAAACAAAATAACGGAGTTAAATCTCTTCCATCGCTTTCATTTTCCTTCTCTCTGTCAAGCAAATCCGTAGATAGTTAGTTTCTTTTCAATAATTACCTAAAATTTGTTTTCGGCATTGATTGAATAACCTAATAAATAGTTCACAGTAAAAAGAATTAAAAAGTTAACTTTTAGTTCTTAAGAGGCTTTTTTTTTATAAAAAAAGCAAAGTATACAATATTATAGGTATTATTGATACTATTTTTTAACCATTTTTAATGTTTGAATTTGATAATTTATATATTGTTAAATATAATAGATTAGTAATGTTTGTACCCGGACATCATTCACAAGACGGAGAAGAACAAAAAAAAAATATGGGTAAACACATTTTATAAATCGAATAAGTTTAGATAACCATTTGATACTTATTATTTTTCTTATAATTATAATTTTTTTATACTTTTTATTTTATTTATAATTGTAAAAGTTTACTTTCTAATCTCTACTATTGTAAAAGCAATCTCTCCAATACTAATAAGTTTGTTAAAGTATTATTTTACATATACAGATGTATAATATAGAGTTGTCAAAACGGATAGTTCGGCCCGATCCGACTCGACCCACCACGGGTTGATGATTTAGTAAGCCAACCTAACCCAGTTCAATTTTTAGCAAGCCAAAAAAATTTGAACCCAGTCCGGCCCATCACGGGTTGAAGGGTTAAACGGGTTGGCTCACGGGTTAACTTAATTAAAAAAAATTATTTTTTTTAATTTTTTTTTCAATCAAAACTAAATTGTAATTCTAATTAAAATCTAAATAAACTTTAATATAATCCAAATACAAATAAAAAAAAAATTTATTTATGTGTTAGATAAAGAAACAACTTAACATAACCTAAATATAAAACTCAACTTAATAAAAAATAAATAAAAACACTTGTGTGACCCTTTTATCTACGAGTTGGCTCACAAACCTGGCTCACCACGGATTCAATCCGAATGAACCGGATTCTAAATGAGCCGGGTCAAAAATCAACTCATATTGAAATTTGTAAAAAAAATTCAACTCAATCTAACACAAACCCATGATGAACGAATTGGTCTGCGGATTTCAAACCATCTTAAGAGCTTTAATATAATATTTGGAAGAGAGAGAACATAAATACTTACGAAGGAAAGCTGCCACCCCAGATCCTAATGCCAAGTACACAAATTTGAGAGAAACCTGCAAAGAGCTTGCAATAAAGTTTAAGATAACTAATATTTTTATCAGCAATTCTCTATACACTGTATAAGATAATTTATGAAAGAAAAAAAAAGTAAATGGTTGTTTAAGTACAACTACAATTTAATTTTAGTATAATAATTAGATCATTATATTCTTAATACAACTTCAACTTTAGTTCTGTTTTTATTAAATTCTATTAATAATTAATATAATTAAACACAGATTTAACTTTTAATAATTGTAATATGGTACAATAATCTTAAATTTATAAAATAAAGAGTGAGTGAACCAAAGAGTAAAAGTCCTTTTCAAAATCAACCGCATATCATATTAATATTTTTTTAATAAATACAAGTCGAATTAATACAGTTAATAAAGTTAAATTTAACTATAAATGTTTTAATCACAAATAGAAATTTAACTAAATAAAATTAAAATTTTTGTAAATTAATACAGTTAAAACATTTATAATGAATTGTAACCTTTTTTAAATTATTCTAGAAACATAAATAAGCCAATATTGTAGTTACTCTTGGATAAATTTATTTTATAACATTTTATTTTGTTCCTATAACAGATGATGGAGAAATTTGTGCGCACCTGAGACACTTTTTCTACTATGCCGGGACTGTTCTGGTTAGCTCCGAAGGCGTCGATTATTTCACCAAAAAGTAATGTCATCAGAGGAAATCCCAAACCGTTTCCGATGGCGCCAACGCTTCCAACCACCATCAACGTAATGTCTGCACAGTCCGCAAACGCGAACAGCTTGCGAAACGGCACCGTCTCTGCTTTTCTCTTCTGTTTGCTCTGTTCTTCGCTTTCCGCAGAGCTTCTTTTTCCATCCATGTCAAGATCAGAGCTCCAATAACTCAAAACTAAAGCAACACAATATCAGCGACGCAGAAAACGTTAACGCCAATAAAAGTAACCGAAAATAAATTAAGTGCTGAACCTTAACGAATATAGATTACACAGCAAGAAAAATGAGGTAGAGAAAAAAGAAAGCGTAGAAATTAGGAAAAGAATGGGAAAAAGAAGAAATTAGGATAAGAAGAGAGAGAAGCGTAAATTGACCCGAGTAGATGCTTCCAATTTTGTAGGCTCTACCAGAGTGGAAAATTTTACAAACTTATAATTCACATTCATTACGAGTGAAGGGAAAAACTATCGTTGTGAACAAACCTGTGTCTCGAAAGGCAAAAAGAAGGAAGCAGAAAAATATCTTGATGAGAGGAATTTATTCAACGTAGAAAAGGAATAGTTGGTTCCATGAAAATGAAAGACTTGTGCTAGTGGTGTGGTGTAAGATCAAACTTTAAAGTTGATTAGTGAAACTAAAATAAATTATTTAATAGTTTAAATATATTCATGTTTTTGTTGAACAAAATTAAATTAAGTTATATTTAGGTTGCTTGACTTATAGAATTGGTTGAATTTACTATTAATTAATACTCTGTTTTGTAATTTATTTTCTAAACTCATAAATTATGGTTTGGTTATAACATTTCTATTTAGAAGTAACTTAATTTTTGAAAGATAAACTTAAAACTTTTCGGCGTAATATTTTTCTTAATCAACTCATTTTTTTCTTACAGTCCAAGTCAATTTTAACAACCATAATCTCATTATTCTTTCAAGAAACTGAACTATGTAAAATGATATTCCTGAAAGGATTTTAGGCTCAATTGATTTGATTTATATTTAATAAAACTCAATATTTTGTTTGAGATAAATCATGCATTAAGTTATCAATTTTAGTTCAAAGATTATATAAGCATTCTTACTGTTATTTTGATTTATAGGAAGTGCAGTTTTCTAGATATATAATAATTTTTATTTACTTTTGACATGAAATCCTTAATTTGAAACCAATTTTAGAAACAAAAAATAGTTAATCACTATAATGACTAATTTAGATACTAATTTACAAAATTAAAAATTTTTAATTACAAAAATAGTCACTATTATAAATAAAAGGTAAAAATATGATTTTGGTCCCTCAAATTTGACTTAAATTTGAAAATGGTCCCACGTCAAAACTTGGTCACTCTTTGGTATTTAAAATCATTGTTTTCGATCCCTATTTCTAGACAGCATTAAAAATAACAAATGATGTGTCATATGTTACTTAATCTTATGAATTACTAATATTAATAATAAATAATAATAATAATAATATTATTATTATTATAATTTTTAATATGTAATAGTCATAATTATTATATATTATTAATTATTATTAATATTATTACTAAATATTAATATTATTAATTATTATTTATATTATTACTGATATATTATTATATAATTATTATTAATATTAATAACAGTTATAATATTTTTTTTTAATATCATTAATAATTATATGTAATTATAATAATAATAATAATTATTATTATTATATAATTATTATTCAATATGGAGGACCAAACAGTAATTAAGTTTCGATTAAGGATTATTTTCAAATTAAGTTGAAACTTTAGGAACCACTACAAAAAGTGTGTTGTTTATCGATGGATTATTCTCGACGAGTAAAATGTCGTCGATAATTACGTGTTACCGATGACATTTTCGACGGACAGTATAAGGTCAATTACCGATGGATAATCATCACTAATATCATCGATAAATGCGTATGTTTAATTTTTAAAAGGACCCATCAGTAAGGTCATCGGTAATTTACACGTGTTCTTTTACCTACGGATAATCCGTCGGTAAGTCACTACTTAAAATTGATTAATATCAGTAAGGACTTCGATGCACATTTCACAAAACAGAAAGCGCTCCCTCCCTGCCGACATTGCACCACTATCGCCTGACGCTAATCTATGGCCAAGGTGGTTAGTGCATTACCATCACGTTGTCGGCTACCTCCCAAGCTAGTGGAGGTTATTCCATCACTAGTGGTCGCTGCGTCGCTGAGGTGGCTCCGTCGACATGGTCGCTCCGTCTCCATTAAAAGTGTAACAGTGGCATTTTTGTAAATATTTTTCCCAAATTGACGCGAGAGGCCTTCCTGTTGGGTATTGGGCTCCCTTCCTATGTGGAGAAAAGGCCCAAAATTTGAGAAGCCCATGTCTCACTTAACCTAGTGGAGAGGAGGCTATAAAATAAAGAGAGAGGCAGAACAATAGAGTCAGAATACACTGAAAGCCCTAACACATAGAGGGAGAAGTAGAGGGAAAATTATGTTCACGTTTTTCATAGAGCTGTCGCAGTAAATTCGGCGCTGCGGATTCGTTCACCGTTGGATCGGGCTGAAATTTTTACAGCAGGTTCGGAACTCATTGCTCTTCATTCT
>Ga0214543_1003753_pt1 | contig 29302 bp, 17 predicted proteins | sample CNSS2metaG_FD_160094 | JGI IMG/M metagenome (GOLD analysis project Ga0214543, IMG submission 160094) | Root nodule microbial communities from cowpea collected in UCLA plant growth center, Los Angeles, California, USA - CNSS2 | ecosystem: Host-associated > Plants > Roots > Nodule | place: USA... | reverse complement strand
ACTCGTGAGTCAACCCGGCTCAAAAAAATTTAAATTTTTCAAAGGTGGTTTGAACTCAACCCGTGTAACATCTCATTTAAATAATAACATAATTAATATATATATATATATATATATATATCAAAATGGGTTTCAACTCGTGAGTCAACCCGGCTCAAAAAAATTTAAATTTTTCAAAGGTGGTTTGAACTCAACCCGTGTAACATCCCATTTAAATAATAACATAATTAAATGAAATCTTACACCGAATAATATAAAGAGCCAAGTTGCGGAGTATAAAGTCATTTCTTACAGTTATCCAAGGTACTTAAAAGGAAATACTAAAGCTCATTACAATGCCTACAACCCAAAAGGAGTAAGAGATAGCCAGTATTCAAAATAAAGCCTTAGGGGCAATACAGTACACAGGCCTTCGCCCTAAAGAAAAGCTCAAAGAGACAAGAAGTCCAACACGGGTAGAGTGTGCAGCGAAACCATCCCTTCTTTGTTGACCTCGAGTTCCTCTCGCATCTGCTCCCATCAATAAATTGATGATCATCGCAACGGTAGAAGAACAACATACAAGGCAATCAAACAAGCAAAAGGGTAAGCTAGAGCCAAAAAGATTTATCATGCAATCAGATATACTTTCACAGTCCAATATACATACATCATCTAAGCATGTTATGACCTCCCAATCAATACACTAAGACTCAACTCGACTCATCCGGATATATATAATCTGGTCGGATTCAGCGGATGCTCGCACTTGTGGTGGATACCTCTGCTCACCCCCGAGCTTCTCACCCCCGAGCTATGTGTTACAAGTGTTACAAGTGTTACAATGAATCAATTCCCTCACACACAAGGTTAGCCCTTAATGAATTTCAGGCCTCCTGTTACTCTCACCAGAGGAGTCAGTCCGCTCTAAGTGAGACTAACTAACTCCTTAGAGTGTCAGTATGCAATCCTTACCTTGAATCTTACCAAGTTATATAGATGGGGCACCACCATGGACACCCACTAACAGGGGCCATGGAATTACGTCTCAACCACTAAAGCACGACCCTGAAATCCCACCTAGAGATTTCAAGGAATTATGCACTGACCACAAACCAATCATGTTCAATCAATCAAGTAATGTTTACCATACACAATATCTCATGCCAACCTTTACAACCCATTCTCATTCATAACCAAATGTTGAATCCATACCAACTCATCCTTCCCAAACAATGAATATATATTTGTATTTCATATCAATACCATGTCTCCTTGATACCAACCATCTCATTTAAATCACATGCCACGTTCATACCAAACCCATCATCCACAATTCATGAATCACATCACTCATGCATAATCATTTATCACATGCTTTTAATATAACAATTAGATTCAAGCCAGTAATAACTATTCAAGATCAGAGAAACAACCAAACTACAACGCTCTTGCGATAAAAACTGCTCTCACTACAGAGCTATAATTCAAGATCGGACCGATCAAAGTCAAAAGGTATGTGTTAAGGATCAGCTGTTAAAATATCAGCTCGATCCAACGGTTCACGAAGTAATAACCTTAATTTTACGAAAAGTGTGCAGTGTTGTCAACAACAGAAATTTAGTGACCTTGCGATAAAAACCGCTCTCACTACAGAGCTCCAATTTAAGATCCGACCTGTCAAAGTCAAGAATTATGTGTTAAGGATCAGCTGTTAAAATATCAGCTCGATCCAACGGTTAACGAAGTAGTAACTTTCATTTTACGAAAAGTGTGCAGTGTTGTCAACAACACAAATTCAGTGACCTTGCGATAAAAACTGCTCTCACTACAGAGCTTCGATTAAAGATCCGACCGGTCAAAGTCAAGAATTATTTGTTAGGGATCATCTGTTAAAATTTCAGCTCGATCCAACGGTTAACGTAGTAGAAATATTCATTTTACGAAAAGGGTGCAGTGTAGAAAAAGAGTAGCGCCACATCAATCAAACATACTTGTACACCATACATTTTTATTCGACCAACAACCTCATTCAAGCATCACAACCATGCAACAGACCAAAAATCGGCAAAATAACTTTAAAAGCATAAACCCTAGCTTCCCTTACTTGGAAAAAGCTAGTTAAAACGACCCTGACCCTTAAGCGAATGAGCAAGACAGCTCCAAGAGCATATTTAAGAGCTAAAAATCTCAATACAGAGGAAGCACGAGATTATTACGAGGAACCCTAACGGCAAGCACGAAGATTAAACTAAAAGAGAAGAGTATGCATCGGAAGTAACTTACGTGAGTGAAAGAAATGGGTTGAACTCAGTTGAACTTGGATGAACCCCAAACCCTAACAGAGGAATGTTACTGTCTAAGAGAAAGGAGGCTATTTTTCTGAAAGTGAGAAGAATGAAAGTGTTTCAGCTGGTTTAGGGGCTTTGGTTCCTTATGGGTCAGCCCTAGGCCCAACTTATTTGGGGCAGTCCTTTAAAATAAAGGTAGTAAAGTAAGTGAGCCTTACAACCCGACACACTTAACCCATAGGTTAAATGGGTTCGAGCCGGGTTGAAGGTGGGTTGACCCACTTAACCCACCAACATTTTTTACAATTTTTTTTATTTTTTTTTAATAATTATTTACTACTCCTAATTATACATGTTCACAATTTCATATTTTTAAATGCTAGAATGTTGCTCAATAATATTTAGATAATTTGAATGTTTAATTAATTTGATTGTCAAGTTATAGACGTTGATACTTTAATCTTTAACTATAATCTTTATAGTAAATTACTTAAGCAACCATCTTACAAGCAAATTTTTCTAAATTAGCATGACAAAAATGTGTAGTTTTTTTTATTTATATTTTTTTGAATAACATAACAGAAAATGTGTAATATTACTCATGTTTTCTTGGACTATATGGACACTTTTTTTGAAACAATTCATCATATATTGGTGGTAAGCATGATGAAGACATTGGTTCTTGATTTTACTGTGATTGTCATCTCATGGATTGATTAAAACATTATTTAAATATTTGAACACTTAAAAATAAATAAATAGATAATTTTTTTATGTGGATTGGTGAACCAACCCACTTAACCCACCAACCCGTAGTAGATTGAACCGGGTTGCAAAATTTCTGATTCACCATAAAATGAGTCGAGTTGAGTTCACGTATTTTTAACCCGGCTCGTGGTGAGTCAACCCGTGTGAGCCGGGTTGGCTCACTTTGACATGTTTATATATATGTATATGTATATGATGAATTTGAGATGTATAATACATGTTGATACCTATCTTCATAGATAATAAATGTAAGCTTCTGAATGTAGATGGTTCACAAGTTTAGTTTGATTTTCATAATAATAACAAAAGATATTTAATTTTCATGATCATGCAGGTTGCTTCAGATTGGTGGTATGTTTATCCAAGAGGATTTCTAGACCTTTCATTATACACTAAAGACAAATACAACAATCGTTTAATTTGTATCACTGAAAATGATAAATAACCTTCAATATCACATTTATTTTCCTTTAAATTAATGCTTTAAAAACTAGTTACCAATAAAACAATGAAAGAGTGAAAAAAAAAAAAACTCGGGATTTTATTTTCGGTACATATTTGAAGAAAATATGCCACATTAAATTTTCAATGTTTTCTTATAGGTATAAATGATTATGATCATCCATCACTCTCACTTAAAGAGTCTATCTTAGATATGTTGATTATCATTATCGGCATCTATATTATCTTCAAGCAGCAATTAAGTTAATTTCTTTAACTTTTTAAAGAGATTTTTTTGTTTGCTAGTATGACATATCTTTTGCAGGAAATTGCTACTTGCTAAAATTCCCGTGCTGATTGTGTCACACTGATTATTTTGGTCACTAGGCCTAGTAAATTTTGGTAATGTGGCCTATGCTACAATCTCAACTATATGCGTTTTGGTTTATTTATGCTTTGATAGGTTACGGACCAATTCCAAACATTCTTTGCCCGGAGAATTACTCCACTACAGTGCACGACCTCTGCACTGCTATTTAAGCTCTAGAGTTTTGGATAGGAGACATCATTATCACATACTCGGTGCATGTGATGTTCAATTCTTTAGAACTTGCTGGAGTCTTCGCCATTCATGTCATTGTTTGTGTTTTTGAAGGTTCCACAAACAAAGGACATGCCCCTTCAAGTCATCTCTGAATTCTTATGCAAGGCAGGCTGCTCCAACCAAGAACTTTAGTTGTATACAATGTATGCCTTTATAGTTGTTGAAGGCCCTTATATATAATGTATAACTTTAGTTGTTGAAACACCCTATCTCGTCTTTATATATTCTGCTTTACAGATTCAAGCATATAATATGGATGTATTATTCTTTCGTATAAATATAATTAATTCTCTGCATACGTATTGGTGCTAGTTTCATGAGAAATTTCAATATGTCTAAAGATAAAACTAATGTGATCAAAGTTATAATGGGTATATGAGTAGGTACATACAAATATATCAGTAGGTAAATTATTTGCAGATAAATCAACAGGTAATATCTACGGTTTTATCGGTAGGTAATTACCCACCAATAAATTCGTAGAATTTGCTACATCCAGTTTACCTACAGATTTTTGTCCGTAGATAATCCGTAGGTAAATAAATTTTACCTACAGATTTTGTGTTTTACATACGGATTTCTGTAGTAGGTAATACTACTTTTTCTTGTACATGCTCATAATACATTATAAGCCACCACTCGTGAATGGCTCTCAACAGGTCTCAACCCAAAGCCATTATCCAAAACAATGTAGACCACACGAAATCTCCAATTAACAACCCCTACCCCATGTGCTATAACCTGGCATAGCCTAAGCGCCGCTAGGCGAAATATCGTTGTAGACCACCTAACGGGTACCATACTCCACCAAGCACCATGCGCTCCAAAAGTCACTATTTTTGCAGTTATCGCCTGGCAGGACCATCCTCATCCAAACATCACATGTTCCAGGGGCCACTATTTGCACAGCTATCACTTAACGAAATCATCCCACTACCAAGCATTACGCGCTCTAGGGACCCCTTGTTTTTGTTGTTATTGCCTAGCGGTTCAGACCTCACCACCAGTTGCTATACCAGTAACGCGCACTGTACTAGTTTTGAGCACTCCAACAAGGTTTAGGCACATCAATCATGCAATTTCACAAATCCAAAATACCAAATACTCTTATGTATGACACCCCACGACTCAAATACCCCTTACCATCTTAAGTGCCTCATTCTCTATGCATATCCATACATCTACTCACATATTTAAATTTATGCTAGCATTCCACTTCAACTTATGAATAATACCTGTTCACATCAAGCATAAATCAACAACACTCTACTCACTTAAACACCAAATTCTATACACCAATGGAAATCAAATTATCACTTCACTCCTCCTATGCATGCCTTTACTAACTACTAATTTAAACAAATGTCTAACCCCAAAGAGACACTCAAATTCATATACTTTCTCATACAGTACCAACACCTCCTTCCCACTAGTGCTCCCTAGAACTTAACTTCAACCAGTACCTACCCAATTCTTTTATCTTTGAACCTCACACCAAAATCAGGTTTGACACCAATAACTCATCACCTTCCATATAATAACCCATAACTACTTCATGCTTTACCTATTATCTCATTATCCTTGAATGAATACAGTAACCACCTACAATATTCCAATCCCAAAACCTTCACCTCGCAAACCACACACTATAGTTTCCACTACGCTAGCACATGGTTGCACCCAGTTTTTTGCGAAGCGGTGCATCTAATTTTGGGAAATTTTCATAGTTTGTTAGCACATGTACGAACCCTAACACCCCAATTACCCTTCCTTTAATAAATTTCAACTCGATAACCTCCAATGATGTGTATTACTCCAATGTATAATCCATCAGAATTCAAACGCACAGAGTTTCATCACATTTCATACAACAATTATCCCTTAAACTCAAAATCCCCAAATTTCCCAAACTCTAACATGCATTCAGGTTCATACAAACAATTATTCATCCAATACCTCAAAACACAACACCAATCCATGAATTCATGACATCAATCATTCAACAAGTTATTAAAGACCCATTTTCCCCTAATCAAAATGGCCCAGAACTCACGATGAATGCCCGCCAAGCGGTTCATGCAAGAACCTAGAAAACTGGGTTACTCTTGTTGGGTCACATTGCGAGCCTTCTATACGGACAGGAGATTTCTAGGCAAGACTTGAAACTTGATTTAGAAATCATGAGTAGCCTGGGTGGACCTTCAATAGTCACCAGGCAGTTTGTGGAAAAAATTTCAGAAACAAGAAAAGTCATAGAATTTGGTAGAACCAAAAGCCAACATGAAATCATTCATCATACCATTATATAATTAAATATTAAACATGAAATGCAACTCCCCTAACCTAGATTCTTTTCTCCTTTTACAAATCCTAGAGTCTTTCCTAGCCCAAGTTTGCCTTAGCTCTTGCCTCCAAATCTAAAAGATTCTTCCCAACCCTCAATTCACTCTCTTTTGTGCACAAACCTCACCCCTCTCAAGTTTATATTCAATCCCTCTGTTAGTTCTCTAAACCTTTCCTCCACCTCTACTTTTTAGCCCCAATTTAATTATGCTAATTAAAAAATGAAAATTGAATTAAAATGAAGTTAATGGCCATTTAAGTGTCACTGCAAGGTGGTTTCCCAACCCTTCCAACTGCTCCCTATGACGGTTAGAGTTTCTGAACCTTCCAATCCATAGTAAAAAGCAAATTGGTCGAAAAGGAAGCTATTTTTGGCATCTATCAAGGTTCAAACTCACATCCATACAATTACTAAGCATATTCACCACAAGACTCGAACCCAAGTCCTCTCAACACCACTTCACACACTCAACCACTTGAGCTACCATTGCTCCTTGTCATAACTCCTGCATTAATTACTATAAATATCCTTTTACCCACATTTATATTAAAGAAATATTTATTTATTTTTTTAATTTTCTCGGGTCTTACAACAAACCCTCAACAAAAATGGGAATCATAATACCCTTAAATAATTATTTCGAAACATGAAAAATGTCATTCGTATTCATGGTTGGTCATCATTAACCCTAAAAGAAACAAAAAAGCTAAGGTTTAGGGGACATAATACTTACCCAAACTCCCACCTCACAATGGCAACCTCGTGAACAAGTCTTGGAAGCCCAAAGCACGCGAACCATTGGGGCGAAACATGAAGCCCAGATGCAAGACCGTGTTTGTTAACTCACTTTTTCAGTCATTTTTAAGAGTTAAACAAAACTCAAACAATTCCCCCTAATGAAGTATAGGGAAATTGACTCGAGATCGAATTCAAGGAAATGGTGCGTGTTGACCATAGCTTGTATAATTTAATCTCGCTTAAATTAAAATAAAAGGAAACAAAGAAGGGGAAAGAAAATAAAACAAAGAAAAGAAACTAAAGCAAAACAGATTTTATTCACTTGCAGACTAAACTATCTAAATGCATAATTACAAGCAACAAAAGATATGCAGAAATGATACAGATGCATGGGACCTAATCAATATAAGAAACTAGATATAAATGGAATGCAAGTGAACCTAGATGAATAGCATGATGCTTGATCAACTTAGCCATGAGAGAATCTATGCATAATTGATGCAAAATCTAAATGCGTGAATACACTATGTCTTAATGCAAAATATAAGATGGAATCTAAATGGAATGATGAATTAGACTAAAATGAACGTGAATTCAGATTCAGACCTTATTCAAATCTAGTTATCATGCACATGTGATAAATGGTGGTCGTAGCACGTAATCAGTAACATAGTAGATAATCAACACCATATAACAATAGCATGGCAATACACTTGTGCACAAAAACAAGATTGTAGCTCCAACTAGACAATGATAGGAATATTAGTGTAAAATAGTGATAGAGAAACACTTAACAGTAGTAGCACAATTAATTCAATTCAACACCAGATGCAATGCAAATTTAAGATGAAATGAAAGATGAATGAAATTAGATTAAAATGGAATGAAGATGAACTCAATTTGAAATGTGAATGCACCTGTAGAATTTGGGACAACTGCTAAACGAATGCAGAGTATGTCTATCATGATCAAGTAAGTATAAAATGTTGGAACGATGCATGAACCAAATTGCCCTATTAAACCCAATATGTGATAGCTGATATAATGCATTTCAGTAACATCAACTCATATGGCAGCAATAAAAAATGCTATGTGACAGCAAAACCAGTACATTGCATCAAAATTCTGGACTGCAACAACAAAATCAGTGCTAAATAGTGGCAGAAAAGGATCAAACAACAACAATATCATATGTCAGTTATGCGTATGCAGAATGCAAGTAAGAATTTGCTCCAATAAGCAGCAATGATGCATGTGTAGATGCAAAGGACTAATTATGCATGGGAATCATAAATACGACTGAAGCTATATGAGAATGCACATCAAACTATATGATAGAAGAGAGACAGCATGTGACAGTAGAGATTTCAGCACTAGACAACACTTTCTATCAAGGACCACTTTAGTTCAGCACATAACATCAATGAACCAGATCATCACAGCAGCATTAGACCAAATTTAATTCATATTAGAATTAAGGTTCAAATTTATGCAGATATAATGCAATGGAATAAATGGGTAGCATCAGTAGATGCCAGATGCAAGGGCAGAAATTGAATGCAATTGATTAACTAAAATATGCAGATGTAGGTGCAGAAATTAAACATGCATGAGTTAAAAGTCCCTACAACTACTACTAATGAGAACCATGATCCTAGAGACTAAATGTTGCAGGAATTTAAATTTGAGACAAGAAAAGTAAACGGTGCAAAATCATAAATCAAATAAGCAGGATAGTAAACATGAAAGTGGAAACTGATTTAGTGATCAAGCTAAAGTTCCTTTGCACTCGAGAAGACATCTTGGTAATTTATGCCCACTTTTGGGTCATGTCGATTCCTAGAAAGAACCAAAATTGTGTGCAAAATATGAACCAAACCCAAAGTAACTATGATTTTAAGTTACTGAGTTAAATTTTGAGAAAAATTCTTAAAACCTGTTAAGACTTAGAAAAATCCAATCCACCCCCCTTCTTGGTTTTTGACCATTCTTTAGTCATTCCGCTGCGCGATACCAAAATGGAGTGCTAACAGGGTTGCGTGAAGAAGAAAAGCGAAAGCTTAAGAGTGGGTTGTGCGAAGAAGAAATGTGAAAGCTACAAGCATAGGGAGATTGAAATGACTAAAAATGAAATATGATAGTGGAATTCGAAAAGATGGGAGGGAAACGACAAAGTACAAAGATAAAGAGAAAGTAGTTCAGCTTTCCTGAATAAAATAACACTTTGTGTTTGCTATACTACCTGTTTCAGCTTTTCTTTAGTAAAATAATATTTTCTTTTTGCATTCCCTTTTGCGTTGGGCATACCTTTATACCCAATTTAATATCTAGCATCGAATTGTTGGCGTCAAATGGCCCATGCATACGTCACTTAATTTAAAGAAAAAAAATTATTAGGTTAAGTTTCACAGTCTCCCCCTTTCCAATTTCATATTGCCTCTCATTTTGATTCTGCCAAAGTTTTGTGCACCCCTTTTTTACGACAGCAAGTGCCACAGTGAATGCCTCCCATTTCTAAATGTTTTGCCTCCTATTTTTGCCACAAGTGCGAGTTCAGGGATTAAGCAAAATCAGGGGTTTCTGCAAAGTGCAAGTTCGTTCTCCCTTTCTGCCACGAGTGGGAGTTCGTTTTCCTCCTTTCTGCCACGAGTGCGAGAGAAGCTTCAATGACGACGAGTAAGTGAGCAAGTGAACAAGAATTGCGTTCCCCCTTTCTCAGCGATGAGCTTCAATGGCACCCCTTTTCTTTGCAATTGAAGGCTTACGAGGTGAAGTGGTTTTAACTGTGCCCATCCCTTTTCTGTTTCAATGGCAAAGTTCCAAGCATTTCCCAACTGATTAACCCTATGTGTCAACCTCATTTCTTATTCAGTTTGTGGAGCCAAAAATAGAGTTCCTCATGTTCCCAACCTCATTGAGCTAATGTTCCACAACACTTGCCAAGTTGAGTGTTAATCGTTGAAGGTGGCAACCATAGAAGTGGTGGTGAGAGGCTATAAAAGTGGTGGCTTCATTGAAGCGGCCCTTGATTTCTACCATTCCAGTCCCTATGAAATAACTTGGTTAGGGATCTTCTTAATCTCAATTTTATATGTAATTTTAGCTTTAATGTGCGGTCTTTCACTTGACCAAACTATGAAAACTCACTACAAGTCAATAACTTGTTTGGCCCAAAATGCACAACATTAGGTTTTGTCTTTTATAGTGTGTTGAAAACTTCAATTCATGTTGTTGAGACTGATGTAGTTCAAGAATGGTAGTAGTATAACATTCTTATAGACACATATTGCATGTTTACTACTACTACTATTATTGCATTATATTTACTAGTTTTGCATCTAAAAAAGGTTCCTAATATCATCATGTAAGAGATAGAAAGGGATTAAATGACAAACTTGACCACTATAAGTCAATAACCTGTTTGGCCCAAACACGCTGAAGCGTGCAGCAGTAGGTGTTGTGATTTGTAGTGTGTTGAACCCTTGAATTCATGTTGTTGCAAAGTGATGTAGTTCAAAAGTGTCCCTATTTTTTCTTTCAAAGTAATATTTATCTGAGTATGAGTTGGATAATAGCATTCTCTCATTACATTCTTTTATATGTTTCTTATCAATGGGTACCTTGAGATATAGATTTAGCATATATAATTATTAATCTACCTTAATCCTTAGTTGGGTTAGAAAATGATTAGTTCTGCAGAGAAATGAAAAATATGCGCATCCTAGTACTAAATGAATTAGATATAAAGAGTATATATATATATATATATATATATATATATATATATATATATATTGCATGTTTACTACTACTACTACTATTGCACTATATTTACCTATTTTGCATCCAAAAAAGGTGCCTAATATCATCTTGCATATAGAAAGGAATTAAAGGAAAAACTTGACCACAACTTCTAGCCATGAAAACTGGTCCTTTTCATAACACATCTAACTCCATAATGAGATGATGCCGAAAGAAAAACAAAGATTCTAGGTAAACAGTAGGATCTTATGAAGTACTATAGAAATGTGACACCTGTGATAACTGAAACTTTGCTGCAGAAAATTTTAACTTCTTTGGCTTTCATCCCACCTTTCACATTCATTCTTCTTATGATAATAACAACACTCATGATTGTGCGTGGTTAAAAAGTCAAAGACACATGAAACGTGTTTACTTAGAGGATGTGTAACCCATAGAACCAAGCTAACCCAAGACTTTTACGTCACATGAACGAAGTGTTGACATCTTTTGTTGTCTAAATCTACTTGCAGACTTCTTTGCGATTTTGAAATTTCTTTAATCTCATTTATATATGACTATGCAATTGTTGTTTAGTTATTGTGTGCAGGAATTCCTAAAGCTTTTGGGTTGAAGAGAAGAATATGCAGTTGTGTTCATTCTTCTTTATTCCACCGGTCAGGTATTTTTCACCATTTTCAGTTAGAAATAAAAAAGTTAAAAGGAATATAGTTTATTTAAATTTCTTATTGTTTTCCCATGACAATATTAACTTTCAATGTCCACGATCTTACTTATAGCAATCGTCAGTATTATTAAGTAATTTGTTACTCATAAAAATTTGTCTTGGAATCGCTTTCAGATGAAAACGGTTGTTCATGCCCCTGATTTTGTTTATAAATTATAGCTTAATCAGTTTAAATTTACTATCACAAGCTTTTTTCAAAACTATTTATTTATTGTGCAGTGAGAAGAACCAAGAAAAAAAACTAAACTAACTCCATGTAATGCAATGTGTTTGGCATAATTAAGTATAAAACCTTATTTGAAGAAAAAATTTATTAGTTTATAATTTATTAATTAGTTTTTGCTTTGGATATAATTTATTATTTATCAGTTTATAAATCTTCTTCACAATAAGAAGATATTAATCCTTTGTTTTAAAAGGTATTTGCGTGGGCCAAACCCACGCTAGGCCGACACCAACTATTAAAGTGCCAATTGTTTGCGTCGGCTTGTCCTATGCAAAAGAAAGTTATTTTGATCATTCGTGAGCTAAACCCATGCAAAGCCCAAGCAAAAGTGAGAAGATGGTTGAATTCTCCTCATTTGAGTCATCTTGACTGGCAAAAACTTTTTAAAATGTTTAGTTCTCTCTGGTGTTTGTGGGCTTGACGCACACATAAAAAATTGTTATTATATATTTTATGCGTTTTTGTCGGTTGAGACGACGATAAATGAGCAACAATTGTGCATCCCCATTTATCTTACGCAAACGACCTTTGCATCCAGGAAATGAGAGTGGTCCATGTCGTCGTCGTTGAATCGATGCCATCATCCTTTTATCATCAGTTTTTCACTGGTGGCATCCATATTTGGCGGACGAAAAATAGTAAATTCTTGTAGTGGGTCCACGCTAATTGTTAAAGATGGGTTAGGCTCACGCTAATTATTTTGTATTTTATTTTTTTCTTTTGCTTCTTTGTAAAGGACGTTAGTGGGATGTTATTTGCTTCCTACACCATGCCCATGCTAATATATTATGGAAGCTATTTGCTTCTTATTTTGTAAAATATATTTAATGTAGTAATTAGCCACATAATATTTTCAGTTGCTAAAAATTATTTAATATATAATGTTTAGCCACCGAAATAAATTTTATTTTGTTAAATATATTTAATATGGTAATTAGCCATAAAATATTTTTGGTCGCTAAAATATTATTTAATATGTAATGTTTTAGCCACCGATTTAGTAACCGATAAAAGTATTATTTTATAAAATATGTTTAATATGGTATTTAGTCACCAAATATTTTGGTCGCTAAATTGTACACATAATTTTTTCATAAAATTATTTAATTAGATTAATTTAACATGATAAAAATTTTAAATTAATATTTAATATAAATTATAAGATAACTAAATTATTTACTTTTACAATTTGTTGCTACTCATAAGTTTGTTTCTTTCCACCTCCACCACTACCACCTTCACCACCACCACCACCACTAGTGCCAACAACAACATCACTACCACCATAACCACAACTACTACCATTAGAACCATTACCACCACCACCATTTGTTTAAACTTTGAGTCATAATTTAATATTACATACTTTTCTTCACAACAACAACATTTTACTTTATTTTCAGGAGAAATATAAACAACACCGAGAAGAAGCCCAACTACATCAAAGTAATGAAGGATCTTCAGAAAACTCCCATATTAACTCCATTGATGACAATGAAATGTACCTTGCTGTTGTCGGAGGTTGAAATAAGGGGAAGTATATGGACTTGGTGCATTGAGCAAAATGTTTACTCTTACATGTGCTCATTCTAGTACCAACCAGACTCCAATGGTTCATCAAATAGAAGAAATGTGTGAAACTATTCAGAAATTAAATGGTGAATTAAAAGCTAAGGACAAAACGTTTGAAGAAAAGATGGCACAGTTGATGCAAGATAATGAGCAACAGAAGGAATGCATACGCCAACAAGAAGAACATATGAAACTTGTTTTACAACACATCCAGTTGAAGAATATTATGCCAAACCCTTTTGGTCCTCTTAGCAATGGAGATGATGTAGTAGACCATTGTACTAATGGTACTTGACATGAACATTAGTTAGGCTGAATTGTATGATGACTTTTAAAACTTGTAGATGTATTTAGAACTAATTCCATTTTGGTTTCATGTTGGATCATGTATTAAACTACTTTTTACTATATTATATGTTGGAGTTTATTGTTATTTAGTATAAATAAATATGTAGCAATATTAGCAAGTATAAAATTGAATAAGTAATGTGATTAGCCATTAGTTTAGCCAACAATTTAGCCACCAATTTAGTTATTGTTTTAGCCATCGATTTAGCTACTATTTTAGCCGTCAATTTTGTCACCAATTATTTTAATTAAATTAAAAAACATACCTATTTGCGACCGACTTAGCCACTAAAAATCATTTTGTTTAATTAAAATTTGTACTTATCAGTGACCAAAAGTTCAGTTGCGAAATTGGTCTCCAATGCTTCAAGGTGACCAAATTTATAGTGACCCATTAGCGACCATAATTTCGGTGACTATTTAGCCACCAAGTTTAAAAGTAGTGGCTAGTTGTTTTGGGACTAGGGTTTTCACCACTATTTATTTTCGGTGACTAATTCGGTGGCAAAAGGTGTTAGCCACCGATTTAACCCATTTAGCCACTGATTTCGTCGGTGGCTAATTTTTTTTTTCTAATAGTGAAAGAAGATTATAATTTGAAAAATACATAAAAACAAAGTGATAGATTTCTCCTTGATTCGAGTTTTAACCTTGTCACTATAACATTTCTATCTTCATATTGGCTTGTTCTCTTCTTTCAAAAGAGTAAGTATCAATCTCAAGTAACATTCTTATTTACAACAAAATGTATAATGGTTGGACCTTTGAACTCTAATTTGGCAATTTAGTTTCAAATAAATTGAAGTTTAATATTTAGTTGATAAGAGATAACAAAAGGATAAATCTTCCTAGTATTTTATAAAATCGTGATTCGATAATTTATTCCTGGAAGGATTTAAATGGAATAGAAGAAAATAATCTTATAAAATTTATCTCTTGAATTTAATTTATCATGTCATGAACAATAAGAGTAAAAGTTTTTTTTCTATCCAAGTAAATGAATTTCATTGTAGTCCTAACCATCCATAAGCTAAGACTTTGATGAGTCTTATGATAGGTAGCCTTGCTAAAGAGTTTGCTAAGAACATGGATAGTCTTACATCCCTTTAATTGTTTTGAACTTTGAAGCAACTTCTTTCAAATACTTGGATGAAATAAACTTAATTTACTCAAACAATTATCTTGCGTGTGTTTCATGCATACCTCATTTCTTTAAAGTAGATCATATTTGTCCACATTACGAATATGTACTATCTTTGTAACACCCCATTTAATTTATTATGCAAAATTAAAGGAAGCGTCACATAAAGATAACATCCTAGCGCAGTCTTGGAGTTTAAAACTCCACTCCTTACAACCCAAGGCACACCACGATGCCCAAAAGAAAACTGAATAAAAAGTTTAACAAAAGTATATAAATCCAAGGACGAACAAGTACATGGGCCATAGCCCTAAAGAAAAAAACCCCTAAGAAATTAAAGTCCAATCCACGTGGACTATGCAACAGAACCATCACCTCCCTGTTCCCCGCGGGTGTTCCTCGCATATGCTCACACCAACAAGTTGATGATCATCGCAAAAGAGAGTACCACACAAAAGAACATACAACAATAAAAGTAGGGTAAGCTAGAGCACAAAAGATTCCATCCATACAATCAAATATATTTTCACAATCCCATATGCACATATCAACCAAGCATGTTATGACTTCTCAAACAATACACTAAGACACGACTCGACTCATTCGGATACATATAACCTGGTCGGATTCAGCCGATGTGTGCACTTGTGGTGGATACCTCTGCTCACCCTCAAGCTATGTGTTACAAGTGTTACAATGAATCAATTTCCCTCACCACAAGGTTAGCCCTTAATGAATTTCAGGCCTCTTGCTACTCTCACCACAGGAGTCAGTCCGCTCTAGGTGAGACTAACTGACTCCTTAGAGTGTCAGGATGCAACCTTACCTTGAATCCTTACCTAGTTATACAAATGGGGCACCACGATGGACACCCACTAACAAGGGCCATGGAATTACGTCCCGACCACTAAAGCACGACCCTGAGACCCCACCTAGAGATCTCAAGGATTTATGCACTGACTATCGACCAAACGTAATCATTCAATCAAGAAAACCCATCATGCATATATGTATTTACACTATACCAATCTTTATAGTCATCCCTTTCGCATCCCAGCTCAATCAACACCAATTCATGTTTCATACTCCATTCGTGAATATACCATTCCAACTCATCTCATTATCATGCCACTTTAATACCAATCTCCTCATTAAGGTCACATGCTAAGTTCATACCAAATTCATCATTTACAATCCATGAATCACATCACTCGTGTATATTTATTTATCTCATGCATTTAACACAATAATCCAATCCAAGCAAGCATAAACCATTTCAGATTCCAGAAACAACCACACAATCGCATTGCCTCGCCCAGCTCCTCGCTCAGGCTGAAGGGTCTCGCTCAGGCGAGCTCCCTTCGCTTAGGCGAGAGCTCGACACACACAGAACAGCAACCACCACGCAGTCTCACTTAGGCAAGCCTCTCCTCACCTGAGCGAGATGCTCGCTCGCTCAAAAACTGAGCTGGTCGCCTGAGCGACCTCTCGCATGAAAAGGGTCTAGGCGAGTCCCTACCCATCTTGCCTAGGCGAGACTGACTCACTTGGGTGAGATTATCAGTTCTCGCCACTATTTTCCTACAACAACCACAGACACTAGTCCAAAACAACATACTCATACGTTCACAGCTATCACAACATCACACCAACCACATAACCTCAAAATAACAGCTAAAGAACATGGAAAAACGGAATATATGATTAAGCCATAGCTTCCCTACCTGGAAATGGCTAACACGAGACCTTAACTTTAAACAGCGGGACGCAACAGCTCAAGGAGCGACTTATGGTGCTGGAAAGAAATGAGAAACAACGGGAATATGAGTTACCCAGAGTAACAGTAGCATAACTATAAGCATGGATGAAGGAACACTTACGTAGGGGAAAAGAGCTGGTTCGAACTTGCGTGCCTACGGTGGTACCAAACCCTAGCAGAGATTGAGAGGCAGCTGCGGCTCTTAGGACAAGGAATAATTTTCTGAAAGTGAGAGAGAGTTAGGGTTAGGGCAGTCTTAGGGTCTGAATTCGTTTTGGGCCAGCCCTTGGGCCCATTCGATTTGGGGCAGCCCTTACAAAAATAAGACAACAGAAAACTGGGCCTTACACTCTCAAATCCAGTTCGCTTATCTCAAAGATCTTCAGAATGTGTGAGACGAAACTTTGCATTTTCTTGTCTTGTAGAATTTGTTAGACTAAAGGAGGTAAGAAAAAGTCTTATATTCGTCTATCTTCTTGAATTTCATGAAACGAATAATGATATGAATATCCATATTTTTCTTTCTTTCGGAGTTCATCAAACGAACTTCAATTTGTCTAGTTTCTAGATTTGTTAGAATATATTTAAATATTTTAAATATAGCATTTTTAGACGAATTTTTTCATCTCTCATTACATTGATTTAAAAAAAATGATGTATTAATAACGTTCAACAACACCATATATTGAAAGTGTAGTATATTACAAATTTGAAATGTAAGAATCATGATCCATACAGGTGACTTAATTTTATATGTGATTTTCAAGAACTAATTCATGTTTAATAATATGTTAGTTCAAACTTTGTTAAAAAGTTTAAAATCTTTTTATTTGTTATCTGTTTTCTGAGTTACTATTTTTAAATTGCTAATTTTTAATTCTAAAAAGCATAAACAATCACTACAAGAAAATGTTTCATTGACAACTGAATTTAATAACAAAAAATTATTATTCACTATAGTGACCAATTTAAATAGTGAGTAATTTAAATGTCAATTTACAAAATAAAAAAATTATTGGTTACTAAAATAGTGACTATTGTGAATAAAAAATTATAATTGATCACTAAATTGATTACTAATTAATTAGAGGCTAATTTAAAAATCAATTCTTTTGGTAGCAAAAACCAAGGTAGATAATATTTAGTGACTAATTTTTTTTAGTAGCTAAAACCTTGATAACTAAATTTTAGAAACCAATTTAGAGGCCAATTATAATTTTTCATACATAATAATATTATTTTAATAATTAATAATTTTTATTTTGTAAATTGATCACTATAATGACTAACAATTATTAATTAAATTGGTCATTATATAATGACTAACAATTTTTTATCACTAAAATTAATTATTAATGAGACATTTCTCGTACTGAATTCGAAATTTTGATTTTACAGTAGAATTCTTTTTGAAAGGCGATTTTCGGTTAATGCATTTTAAATTGTATTATTGATCGAGTAAAATTTTTATTGTTTTTTTTTTTTTTCATAGTCGAGGCAAGAATTGCTTTTCTCGTTGATTGAAATTAAGTCTTTTATTCTCTTGTACAGTGGATGGGGGAATGGTAATGTTATGAGAATTCAACTTCACGAACAAAGAACAGTCATCTTCAATTTTATTTTTATTAGAATCTTGTTCATTCCTTTGTAAAATAACTAACGCATTAGAATCACAAGCACGATAAATAAACATCCGAAAAAGAAATATCAGAATGAAGCTATATATTCCTGGAGAAAAAGAAGATATACAAAATGCATCATTCCAATCAAAAAAACATCTCTCTTCCTCCTAAGTGTTTGTGACATGTCTTTGGACCCTCAATTAATTTAGAATATGGCATCACTCGTTGCTGCTTTAATGCATGATGTAAGTCAGAACCAAGGCAACCAACATTAGGACATACGCTACAGCTTGGTCAACTGAGGCACCTGAAAATTGCAAAAATAATTTCTTAGCTATGCTGCCCTTCGTATTCTTCGAACAAACTTAATATATCTTAAAAAAGGTTTACATAATCTTTTTTATTGGAAGATATAATACTAATGAGACTTAAATTCAATCACATAAGATATAGACATCATTTTCAACCTAAAACCTTAAATCAATGAGTTTACGGGCTTCTATCCTCATATAACGATCTACTTTTTTATTTTAATTAATAAAAAATTTAGACTTACACTTGTATTCTTATCATTAATAATAAGAGTAAAATATAAAATAGAAAGAAAGGATTACCATCACTTGTAGGAGCAGGAGCCGGAGCAATGGATTGTGAGGAAGCCAGTGCCATGAGGGCTGCCAAAATGACACACAGAAAGAGAACCACCCTGGAAACAGCCATTGTATCTGTGTCTCTCTCTCCTTCCCTTTCTCAACCTCAAAAGAGAGTAAGAAAGAAAGGAGAGAGAAATCCGATTAACCAAACTGAGATTCGACGATGTGTGGGTGCTCAATAACAACGTTTCTTCTCTTCCTTTTATAAAACTAACCCACCCATTTTCACGTGTACAATCAGAGGTCACCCGCACTTTCTGCGGATCCATCCACTAATTTTCGATTTTCATTTTCCTCTTCTTACTTTTTACTAAATTTACTTTTCAACAACCTTAAAATGTAAATTGGTTTTAGTATATTCTATTAAAACTTCTTATTTCTTCGGTTAATGCGCGAAACATGAGATAATTACGTTTTTTTAATTATATTTTATGGAAAAATTCTATCCTTAAAACCAAATGCTTAAGAATCAATTTGAGATTAATTATGTATTTAAAATAATTTCCATAAGTGATTTAAAATAGTTAAGTATCAATTTAAAGCTAACAAAATGTTCAGAATCGTTTTATAAATGATTATCAAAGAAAGAAAGTAAGTCATAGAAAAACTAATTTGTAAAAGTTTTCTTGTATATATATAGATTCTTTAAAGTTCTTACTTTTAAAATGTTTATGAACTAATTTAGTTAATAAGAAAATCATTTTTTCTTAGTTTTTTTAGAAATTTTTATCGTAAAATTTCTCTAAACAGTATATTCTAATTGTACTATTTAATGATTGTATGAAAAAAAAATGAAAATAATTAAGATTGTGCAATTTCAAAAAGAATTATATTAACAAATGACGATGTTATTATATTCAAACTAGTTTCATATTTTTTTATTTCTTAATAATACTATTAGGAGATGTTTTTCTTATTTTGTGGTGTGAATAGTAATAATAATTTAGATTAGTCATGTTGTGTTTTCTTAAACTCAAAGACAATTCCAAGAGACACTAGGCAAAGGTAAGCGACAGAGATGTCAAAATGGGTTGGAACCCGCGAGCCAACCTGATTCACCACAGGTTCGAGCTAGATTGGGTTAAAATTTTTTTACAAATTTTAATACGGGTTGATTTTTTATCCGGCTAGAACCCGGCTCATCCGAGTTGAATCCGTGGTGAGCCGGATTGGCTCACTAACTCGCAAATAAAGGGTCACACAAGTATTTTTTGTTAAGTTGGGATTTATAGCTAGGTCATGTTAGGTTTTTTTTTTAAGCAATACATAGATAATTTGTATTTTTGTGATTTTAGTTTGTATTTTGATTCTATTAAACTTTATTTAGATTTTAATTAGAATTATAATCTAGTTTTGACTCAAAAAATAAATAAAAAATTGTATTTTTTTAATTAAGTGAGCCCGTCAGCCAATCTGTTTAACCCACCAACCCGCGGTGGATCGGATCAGGTTAAAATATTTTGGACTCGTTAATAAATGAACTGGGTTAGATTGGCTTACTAAGTGATCAACCCGTAAGTCGAGCCAGATTATCCATTTTTCTAAGCGAACGAGAAGACAAAACAACCACATTTATCACATAAACATATAAGATGGTCACACAACCTCTTACGAACACGTTTTGTAAGCTTCTTACGATAAATAATTAAGCAATCAATAATCGATCATCAATGTCAAGGTAACAATAACAAAGTATAAAACAAAATTGGTCAAAATACATTTTTTTGTCCTAATTTTTGATAAGTTTTTTTAAATATGTTCTAATTTTGGTTTTGTGTTCAAATAAGTCCTAATTTTCGTCAATTTTGTTCAATTGGGTCCTTTTTTGCTAACACCGTTTAAATCATTAATGACCATGAACAATGACTGTCACGTGTCACATCATGGTTTTTTTAAATTTTTTTATTTTTATTTTTATTTTTTAATAATTTTTTTAAATTTTTTTAAATGGACACGTGTCAACCCAGTAGCGTGCCACGTGTCACTTCATGGTTTTTTTAAATTTTTTTTATTTTTTTTTTAATTTTTGTAAATATCCACGTGTCAACACAATAGAGTGCCACGTCTCAAAGTTAATGTTTTATATTCAATTTGGTCCCTATATTTGTTATTTTTGTTCAATTTAGTCCCAATTTTGTTTAAAATTGACCAATTTTGTTCCTATCAAAGATGTGACCAAATTTAATTTTTTTATTAAAGTTATAATGATGTGAATTTTAATATATTAAATAAAAATATTTAATAAAAATGTGAATTTTAATATAAAAATTAAATTTGGTTTTAATTTGGAGAGGGACCAAATTGGTCAATGTTAACAAAAATTGGGACAATTGAACAAAAATAACAAATATAGGGACAAAATTGAATATAGAACATTGATTTTGACACGTGGCACGCTAATGGATTGACACGTGGACATTTATAAAAATTTTAAAAAAATTCAAAAAAATGAAAAACAATTCAAAAAAACCACGAAGTGACACATGGCATTTTACTGGGTTGACACATGTACATTTAAAAAAAATAAAAAAATTTAAAAAAATTTAAAAAAATTTAAAAAAAATTTAAAAAATTAAAAAAAAAAAACACGAAGTGACACGTGGCAATAATTGTTCATAGTCGTTAATGATTTAAACGATGTTAGCAAAAAAGGACCCAATTAAACAAAATTGACGAAAATTGAGACCTATTTGTGTTGAAAGGGGGAACTTTCTCAACTCCAACGAAGATAATTTTGATGATGTCCAAGGCTACACATAATGTGAATTACTAGTTTAGAATTAGTCCTGTTTTGTTAGATTGTGCATTAGGGTGTTAGAGCAAAAATATCATATGTAAAACAAGTTTGCATTGAGTTGTATTAACCATCAAACTCTTGCTTGTGCATTCATAAATCGATTAGCTATTTAACTAATAGATTAGCTGAGGGTACTGCATTAAGGCAGTGAAAACACACTCACGATAATCTATTAGGTAAATTCCTAATCCATTAATGACTTGAGAGAACTCTGTATAAAACCAGTTTCTGAAATCAGTTTTGGGTGTGAGAAAAATTACAGAATTCCTGAGAAACATTCTGAGAAACTGTCCTCTGAGATTTACAGAGTTCCTAAACATTCTTGAGAGATCATTCAAGTAAATATTCAAGGAGATTGATGGAGGATTCAACCTTGATGGGTCAAGCTTGGATTTAGGAGTTAATTGACAAATCTGCATAACATTAGGTGTATTCGTTTCTTGATTCTTTCTTATTGTATTTCTGTTTAGAGTTGATTCTGTAACATCCCATCAGGATATTACGGATTTAAAGTGAATAAAATAAATAAAGTCATAAAGACATCACATTTATCAATAAACCTCATTTCGCAAAAGCACGGGAAATTTAAACTTTTATAAATTCAAGGGATAAAACCAAAATCCATAATTACAAAAGTAGAATAATCCAAAACTATCTCATAAAAGTTTACACTTTATTTCCAAAATATAAATAATATAAAGACTCCCATGCTATCCCCCGCTTCGTGTCTAGGCATTACCAGCAGCACCTACATCAACATCCTCTACTCACGTGTACCGCACACACGATCATCGCCAAACACAAACAGATAAGGTGAGCTTAATAAAATCAACATACAAACATATTGATATACATATATGTAGTCACTTATAAATTTTATGCAAACATCCAAATAAAATCTCTCACTCTATTCCATATCACCTGGCCACAACCAGATCATTCGTGTTCTACCTCTTTTAGTAATTACCCCAAGGTAATTTGCTGCCAAACCTATCGGCCACAACCGACAAAGCACGTGCGGGAAACCATTGCTACGGATCATACACCGTAGCGCCAGGTGGAGTTCCCAAATACAAACATAGTTCGTAACGTCCCAAGACTACTAAACTTGTTAGCTATTTACTGAGGAGGGTAATCTATCTGAACCCATCCGTAATGGCCACAACCAGCACACTCACACCGGCAACACTCGCCAACCCGAGCTCAACTCAAGGGTTTCTCGTGTTCATCTGCCATCCCAGGCTTAACTCGAGGGATGCCATTTTGAGCTCAACTCGAGGAATGTTGTGTGCTTAACCCCTATCCCGAGCTCAACTCAAGGGATACGTTCTAGGCTCAACTCAAGGAACCTAACAATCTTACCTTTGAAGCATCACCAAAAGTCTCGTAGATCACGCCTGCAAAGTCCAACGACTAGGACTTACAGCAGCCAAATTACCTAGCGGGGGACATGTATCGCTAGGCGCTACCAGCTTCCAGACCGCATAGCGCTTTAGGAAAAATATCTCAACTACAGTTATCGTTTGGCGGAGCTACCCAGGCCGTCAGGCGCACAGACATTAGAACCCACTGATTTGGCAGCGATCGCCTGGCAGAAATCTCCCTACCGCCAGGCGCCACGAACGATGGTTGCCCTCTGTAACATCGCTATTGTCTGGTGGCTCCCCTACTGCCGCCTGGCGCCACATCATTACTCGCGCAGTACGGATCTGGTTTGGATTCAGGCATCATCTATTAGCAGTCTCTCTCCCATAGCCACTCCACAGACTCCACTACTATATCTTTATCATTTAAGAGTGCCTAATCACATGTCTACTACCACAATTTAAATCTCACTAATTTCTCCATCGAGAATTATAACATTAAGATCCTCAGTCTCACATATCTATAAATTAATGTTGTACTACTCACCATTAGCATATGAACCCAACACTAGCGTTGCTCCAAAATGTTGTTATTGCCACTCTAATCATCATATAATCAAGTTTATATCGACCTTGGCATACTTCCTAGCCTATAGTTTAAGATTCATCAACTAATCCATAAAACATATGTAGTATTTATGACTCTTACTTCTCACGTCACCAGTTCTTTACCATGATTTTCCTATCTATCATCCAACTTTTCTCATATAATTACCATTCATTATCGCTCAAAATTGTCAAACACCAACTTACCACACTTAGACCTTAGCAATGTCTAACCCAAGTGTTCCCACTTGGTCCAAACCCTATGAAAATCCTCTCCCCAACTCCAACTTATACTTAACCCGATCTTGATCAGTTTCCTAACCATCACTATTCGCCAGGTGTAAAACCCAATCTGTTCTAGTATAGCGCCTGGCGGTGACCATAATACCGCCAGGCGACTCACATGGATTCTGGACTTTTCCCAGAATTTCAATCATCTTGCAGTCTCACACTCGTCTTCCTCTCCTTTGATCACTACACCAATACGGTGCATCTTAACAGATCCTAAACGATGCCTTTACTATAATAGCTCGCCTTCCAAATAATTCCCCTTGAGGTTAATAACATAGCAAAATTCCCAATTCTCGAACCCTAATCTGTGTTCATACAATTTCATTTAAACTTAATCACCCAATCACACACGATTCCAACCAGGTATGCCTCAATTCATTCACAACAATTAGAACTATTTGTTTCTCCGATTAGAATCAATCTAGAGACCCAAACCACCAAAAACGAGACGAATTAGTTGTTAATGACATTTACCATCTCATTATGGCTATTTTCCAGCCACCTCTCGGCTGCCATACAACTAGGGTTTTCCCTCAACCTTTCATATTCAAACCAAAGCCAAAAATACCAAAAAAATAAGGTTTTAATTTGGGTTCTCCAAGTTTTGAACCCATCACTATTCCAATGTCAGGTCAATGCTAAACCATCAAGCAAATTCATGTTTCTTGCTAACTAATACACTTCAAGCATTATATCATACGAAACATGATTAAACATATTATCAAAACAATAATAATTGAATAACACACAATTGGCATACATAGGACTTGAACCCAAGTCCTCTCACACAATTAAAGTACTCTCAACCACTTAAGCTAGTACTTTTCCATGCCATACCAATAAAAAATTAATGTCATAAATGATCTTCCCACCTGCATTTATTAATTAATTAAATTTTGCGGGTCTTACAGATTCAGTGTGTAAAGTGAAGGTCTAGGTGCAATTGTGTGGATGCATTGCATCTAGGGGGAGTTCTTGATTTGTAGATCAAGCTCATTTGTCTTTAGGGTCTTGAATTATATAGATGCTCTTGTAATTCTTGAATCTCTATTTATTTAGTGGAATCCTCCTAAGTGGGTTACTTAGGAGAAGACTGGACATAGATTCATCTTGAATCGAACCAGTATAAATTGTTGTGTTCTTTGTTTCTCTCTCTTACAATCTTTCTTGATTGCTTTAAACAGTCCATTAAAATAGAACTGCGAATTTGGTTAATTACGTTATAAGACTTAAAGATACTTTCAAGATTCAACTTAACCAAGTGAAAGACTAATTAATCAATTCAGATCCCCTTCTAGGTTAAGCTATTAGACAGATCTGATTTAATAATTGGCACCAAAGTTGGTTAATCGCACGATAATCGATTAGAAAGATCCTGATATGTCTAATACATCTCAAACCTTTGTTGAAGGGGCATCCATCAACAGGCCTCATCTGTTTGCTAGTGAAAACTACCCGTTTTGGAAAATTAGAATGAAAATTTTTCTTGAATCAATGGACAAAGGTGTCTGGGATGCTGTAGTTAATGGACCTTTTAAACCCATTAAAGTTGTGGAAGGCAAAAGTGTCCCCAAAGAATTCTCACAATGGACTCTTGATGAGAATAAAAGGGCACACTATGATGTTAGAACCAAAAATATTATATCTTCTGCACTAAATTTGGATGAATTTTACAGGGTATTTGTGTGTGAATCAGCCAAAGAAATGTGGGATGTCTTGGAAGTAACCTATGAGGGCACGAATGAAGTCAAAAGGGCAAGGAAGAACACTCTCATTCAGGAGTGTGAGATGTTCAGAATGAAGGCTGGAGAAAGCATTTGTGATGTGCAGAAAAGATTTACACATATAGTAAATCACCTCCTATCTCCTTGCAAGACTTTTGACAAAGAGGAACTCAATATCAAAATTTTGAAGAGCTTAAATAGGACATGGCAGCCTAAAGTCACAGCTATTTCTGAATCAAGAGATTTCACTAGTGTCGCAACTAGAATCGCGATGAAACAATGAACCAAAAAGAAAACGGGTTTGAAAAGAGATGTGGAGTCGCCACCATAGTTATTTCTAGAAAACTATGAAAAACCATAAAGTAAAGCAAGTCTGCGAAAAAAACCAGATTTTTGGATCCAAGAGTCGGTTACGCGTAGGGAAGGTGTTAGCATCCTACAGCGGCCGCACGAAGGCGATACCTTTAATTAAAAATGCAAAGTTGATGTGGTTTTCAAAATATTAATTTTCCCCCAAAAGAAATAATAGGACAAAAATGCTAAAAAGAAACAAAAATATTTTTTTAATTTTTTGGGCCCGACAAGGATTGACCTTGGTCCTAAGTATTCTCATTAAAGATAAGAAATCATGGTTACGTCGTTCTTTAAAAGATATTTGAAAAACAATTGAGAAAAGATTTGATTTTTTTAGAGGTGAACTTGACAAGGACTAGCCTTGCTCCTACGTATCTCACGGTGGAGAATCAAGGATCACGTAGTTCTTAAAAAGGTATCTTGTTTAAAAACGTTGATGTTTTTATATTTTGAAATTTTATATATTTTTTGTGTTTTTGAATTACTTGAAAATATGTGTCATACGACGCGAGCGGTAGGACAGACACTAAAAGAGAAAGAAAAACTATTTTTGGTATTTTTGAAAATGAGTGTCACACGATGCGAGCGACCGGACACACAATAAAGCAAAAAAGAAAATTTTTAGATTTTTAGATTTTTCTATTCTTTTTTGTAATCTTTTATAATTTAAAATATTTTCATTTTCTCTTTTTTAGGAAAAGAGAAAAAAAATTAATAAAAAAAAGATAAAAGCAAAAAAAACAACAATAGTAGGGTGCATGAGTAATGTGGGAGGTGCAACGAGTAATGCATAAACATAGGCCCAAAAATGAGGAACAAAGACATAGGGGGTGCGAGTTATAAGATATGGGAGGTGCACGCAGTATGCAGGTAGGGTGCGTGAAGAAAATATGAGGGTGCATGAAGTAAACATGAAACAAGTGTGGCAAGGGTGTGAGGTTAGTAAATATCCAGGGGTACTCGCAGCATAAAATTAAATCATGAGTGCGAGATGAAAAAGGAAAATGGGGTGCGCAGAGTAAAGTATGAAACAAGTATGGCAAGGGTGCGAGGTTAGTAAATATCAAGGGTACTCGCAGCAAAAATTAAAACAGGGGTGTGAGATAAAGGAAAAAAAAGGGATGCACAGAGATAAAAAAATTAGGGTTGCGTAGAGATAAAAGATGGGGGTGCGTAGAGTAGACAGACCCAATACACACATGAGACCTATGGATGTGGGATTAACAACAGTGGGGTGTATGAATAAAATAAACAAGCCTGAAACATAAAATATGGGGGTGTATGAGTTAATAACCAGCGGTGCACAAAGAAATGGTCGGCCTCAGCCCAGATCTCTTACATCACCATCTTTAGGGTTCCCTCCTTCAAACAAGAAAGAGGAGCCAAGACAACCCTCTTCTTCCATCCATGGATGCGGCACGTGATGACCAAGGGTCATCTTCCCCAACTCCGGCGAACTCCAAACGGCCGCCCCGACCCAATCCTCCGGCGACGATGCCAACCAGCATTGGGAGCTCCACTGACGATTACGTCGCTCTCTGGTTTGCTTCGCACAAAGCAACCTGCATCAACGTCCGCGATTGTCGTGCCACCACTCACCCTCACCGGCACGGCCTGGAGCCGGCGACGTTGCACCTTTGTTTCCTTCTACGCGAGAGACTCCTAAGACCAACACCGTGACTAGCTGCGTCTCCTCCCTCTAGTCGAGACTGCCATAACAACGCCTTCATCCTTCGCTTGAAACTTCGACTCGTCGCCGGCATTGTCGCCGGCGATTGGTTATCCTCCTTCCTCTGGCCATTCAACCTTCTTCTTCCTCTGCTATCTATTTTGTATTTCAATGTTGGTTTCTATTCTTGTGATTGGTTTGGAGTTATTATGATTGGGGAATGGAGGCATTGGATGATAATGGAGAAGAGTGGGGACGGTGATGATGGTTAATGGAGGTGGTGGTGATGATGCATAGTGGTATTGACAGGCTATGGAGGTGTTGATGATTCATGGTGGTATTGGGTTGGGTTATGTGGTGTTGAGAATGTGAGGATGAAGGTGTTTTTTTTGTTTTTTCGAGAACAGAATGAGGGAAAGCCTCCATGAGTGAAGAAGGTGAAGCCTGAATGAAGGGACTCTGACGATATTTGTTGTGCCCCTACTCTGTTCCCTTCCCACCTCGAGATGTGGGATAAGGCTGAAAGCAAATGTTACTTCCTGCTCCTTCCTTCTTCAGCCATCATGACCATGGCCAACTAGCTACCACCGCTAACTATCAGAGACCTTACGTTAACCTCTTGGTCTTCTCTTTTTTTTTCATTTCATTTTTTATATACATATTTTTTGAAAAGGAATAAAATAAAATAATAAAAAAAGTAAACAAAATATGATTAAAATCAAAATTAAAAAAAATAAAAACAAAAATTTAAAATTAAAATAAAATAAAAAAGATAAAATAACATAAAATAAACAAGTTAAAGAAACCAAGATTAAATAAATTAAAACAAGATTAAACTAAATTTAAAATGAGATGAAAATAAAGTAGGAATATCCAACAATGTTCACTGCTCTTTTGTGTTTTTTTTTATTTCCACCTTTTCCTAATAATTTTCTTAAAACAAAATTATTATTTTTTTATCCGGACGAAATTGGGTGTTGACAGCTGCCCCTCTTTACTTAGATTTTATCGATACTATGAAAATTTGACTTTTCATAGAATCACAGTAAAAGATAAGTGAAGATAGAGACACTAATTTCGTCTGGTTTTTGAACAAGAAAGGGGTGACTAAAAACTGATTTAAAGGGATAGGATGACCAATTCTATGAAGAGGGTCAGGATCCTGAAAGTAAAAAAATTGGAATCAACTATTCATAAGAAAAAAGCCTGATCCAGAAGGGAAGAAAGAAATCACTGACCATTTCATTGGAGAGGGCCTTGATGTAAACATAAGAAAATCAATGACCATTCCATTGTCGAGGGTCTTAATGTAAACATAAGAAAATCAATGACCATTCCATTGGAGAGGATCTTGATGTAAACATAAGAAAATCAATGACCATTCCATCAGAGAGGACCTTGATGTAAACATAAGAAAATCAATGACCATTCCATCGGAGAGGGCCTTGATGTAAACATAAGAAAATCAATGACCATTCCATCGGAGAGGGCCTTGATGTAAACATAAGAAAATCAATGACCA
>Ga0214543_1003750_pt1 | contig 29316 bp, 10 predicted proteins | sample CNSS2metaG_FD_160094 | JGI IMG/M metagenome (GOLD analysis project Ga0214543, IMG submission 160094) | Root nodule microbial communities from cowpea collected in UCLA plant growth center, Los Angeles, California, USA - CNSS2 | ecosystem: Host-associated > Plants > Roots > Nodule | place: USA... | reverse complement strand
TTTTTGGTTGGTGGTTTTTTTTTTTTTTTTCTTTTGATGGATGGTTTTCTCTAATGATGTGAGCTGTCCTTGTTTGATGTGATTTATAGAGGGAAAGCTTGTTGTTGATTCGTCGTTTTTGAACCTCGTACATGTGCCCTGATTCAAATTTACTATCAATTTTGGGCTTATTTGTTTCTTGGGTTTGAAGGAATGTGTTTAGGGAGAGAGAGTGATACCCGTTGTATATTCCAAATGCAATTATGTATCTGGCGTGTGTTAAATTTCTGTTCATATATTCTAGTTCTCGTTCCTATGTAATATATTCTTCTTCTTCAGTGAAAACATTATTCTTGTAGTTGCTTAAGTCCCAAAATAAATTGAAGGCAGCTTCTTTCTGGTTGGTCTGTACATCTATACAAATATCTCCTCCATTGTCTAGATGAAAACCAAAAGAGATATAGTTAAAAAGAGAACATTATTCAAATAAAATATTGATGTTTTGGAAGTGGGATTTTGCCATATTAGTAAAGACAAGATGGGAAGCATTAAATTTGGTTATCGGGGATCATTCAATGGTCAAGTTTTGATTTTATCATTTGTTAAAACATAGTTCATAACTTACAAACTTTTCTAAGAAACATATATAGAACTGAGTTCAATAAGTTTTCAATTATCAGTTTTTGGTAGCAGGGGAGGGGGGAGGACATGAAGATTATTATTCTTAGTAATGAACAAAGTAAGCATCTGATATTGCATTGCTGTTTTAGCCGTGAAAGTAGAAGAACTATTTTGTGTAAGAATGCAAGAATGTTTGACTAAAGTGGATAAGAAGTTCTCAATGTGTAAGAATTCCAAGCTTCCCTTGATATTTTGAAATTTGTACTTTACAACAACAAAAACAAAAGCCTTATCCCGATGAGGTTGGCTACAAGGATCACAAATGGCCACTTGGCTTGATTTATGGCTAGAGATTCATACTTTCTATGGAAAAATAGACTCTATATACTTGGTATACATTTTGACATGAATTCTCTGCTCATGAATATTAAATAGTGAGGATGTGCTTAAATGTAGCTATTACGAAGGGAAATAGATGTGTATATTTGTTTAAACTTCTTTCTAATTGTCCACATATTTGTAGAGTACCAAAGTAATCTATAAATGTCAAAGAATCCTTTAGAAGAGCACACAAAATGTACAGTTCACTATCAAGGGTTTTTTGTGGAATTGATTAATAGATCCCTTAGAAATTTGAAAAGTCGACACTGAGGTTAAATCTAAGTGTGCTGTTTCATGAGTCTTACTTATATACTTCAGATTAGGCTTTCTTGTGGTTGGGTCACTTGTATTCCAAAAAATAATTTAATCATACCAAACAGTAGAATACATGTTATGAGATTTTGAAATTTACATGTTTTGAAATAATGGCTTGGATTTGTTATTCCTGGTAAGTGGATAGTCAACCCTTGAATCAGTTCTTAAGTTTTATCTATGAAATAGCTATGGACAAATATAAACTTGTGAAGGGCTACTTTTCAAAAATGCAAATGTCACTATTATATAATTTATATTATAATTAAGTTTGCATTAACTACTTATGCCTCTTTGTAATCAACTAACTAGCAAAATATTGTGAAGATTATTTTATCTAGTTTGTTTAATTTCTGTTCAATGTTTGTGCTGATTGTTTTATTGTTGTTTCGTTCGTAGTCCTAGTTCCCAAATTTATCATAATGTATCAGATATTAATTATATAACGGTTTTGTATGTCTAGGTGGAAAATGGAAAGGCCCAAGCTGCTAATTTTCCATTTTGTACAATTGAGCCAAATGTAGGGATTGTTGCTGTTCCTGATTCTCGTCTCCATGTACTCTCTGATCTCAGCAAATCTCAGCGATCTGTTCCAGCATCAATAGAATTTGTGGATATTGCTGGGCTTGTCAAGGGTGCAAGTCAAGGCGAGGTTTTTTTAATTTCTCTTCTCTCTGTTTTTGGTCTCAACAAACACTTGTTTTTTATCTTATTTTTAGGCGGTAGTAAGTTTGCATTTGCATTGCATTGATCTCTATTCTCTTTTCAACTGTTGCAGGGGTTGGGTAACAAGTTTTTGTCACATATTCGTGAGGTGGATTCTATACTTCAGGTGTGTATCTATCGTCATTTCTTTGTTATCATGATCTTAGATGATTACATCTATCTAATCTTTTTGTTCTCTGCCGTTGTTCTCTTCTTTTATGAACCAATTTAGTAGCTATGTTCATAGTGTGAATCTTAAATTGGAGTTTGGAATCGTTTGTATGTGGTACAAAATACAGGGTAGTTTTTATTCCCTTTACTGATTTCAAATTTCTGTGGATCTATTGGTTTTCAATAATCAAATCAGGTTGTACGATGTTTTGAAGACAACGATATTGTTCATGTGAATGGGAAGGTTGACCCCAAGTCTGATATTGATGTTATCAATTTGGAGCTCGTTTTCTCAGATTTGGACCAGGTCAGCTTACTAACTATCACTATACACCATTTTACTGCTTATTTATCATTCTAAATGTGTTGGTAGCACATTTGGCTTATTATAATATTTGTCATGATCTATTAATTTGTTTGGGATATTATATTATTTTTCTTCCTCGTGCTTCTGGGTTTTTGAACTCTATCTGTGCACGCACAAACACTTGCTATGGAATTATATGACAAACTTCACTGATAAGCTAAGATATTCCTTTTTTAAGCAATGCAGATTGAGAAAAGAATTGATAAGCTAAAGAAGGGCAAGGCAAAGGATTCACAATCTAAACTCAAGGTTATAGTCTTTAACTGGTACCACATGTCATAAACTTGTGTTTATTAGTTGAAATACATCCTTCAACTTGGTTTTGAAAATTTTGATTCTAGGAAGAGGCAGAAAAGTCTGCATTGGAAAAGATTCAACAGGCGCTTATGGATGGAAAGCCTGCACGATCTGTGACCTTAACAGATTTTGAAAGGGATGCTGTAAAACATCTCTGCTTACTCACCATGAAACCTATTATATATGTGGCAAATGTTGCGGAAACTGATCTTGCAGATCCTGCGGACAATAATTTTGTCAAGGATGTTACAAATGTTGCATCTGAGTTGCAGTCCAGAATTGTAACAATTTCTGCACAGGTATTTTAGAAGGCTTTTTGAGTTCATTATCAATAGTGATGTTATTCTTCTTTTTTTTTTTTTTAAATGTTTGTACAATTTATTTAAGCTTCTTGAACAAGTTTTCTTGCTTTGATAAAAGTGTCAGAAGTATTGGCAGGTCACACTTCCCCTCTTCAATGGTTTCTCCTTTCCCTTTTAGTTTCACATGGTATCTGTGGAGGTGGAGGGGGGGAGTGGCATCTACACCCACTGTAAGTGGTGACCATTAAACTCATACTTGCCATTGTTAATGTTGAAAGAGAAAAAAAAGATGGAGGAGATACTGAAAAATGTGTATGGACTACAAACAGAGTCAATTTTATACGAGCTAATGACAATAAATACATGATATGACATGCCTATAAATCATATTCTACTAAATTTGATTCTAATTAGATTTTCCTATAATAATAAAGATCCTAAGTATGAGGAAACAACTCAAAATTAAAGAATAAATCCTTTCTATAATTAGGACAACACATTCTTTCTTTTAATTACTAGGTTAGAATTAATTAGCCAGCCCATATATTTATTTGTAATCTTCCTATAGAGAAATTACCAGAGAAATAATATTCAAGTTCACTTCTTTCAAGTTGGTATTGGTTTTCTGATCCTGGAGACCTACTTCCACGGATCCTAAGCAGCCTTCATGTTGGTGACATTAGCCTGCCTTCAGTGTAGTAAAGCACCTTCATAGTGCACCCAATTGGTAAACCTTGGTCGCCTTTGTTGTGCCCCCTTGCTGTCCTCATCAATATGCTTGCTTTAAACTACCATCTGCTTCATGCAACCACTCAATCTCTGACCATTGGGACCACCACCCTCTCTTTGACCAGTTTCTGGAAAATTGCTGCCAATTGCCCTTCCACGTGCCTCTTTTGCCAAAATTTTGTTGGTGTGGGCAGCCCATGCTCCATTCAACTGGCCACTGTTTGTCCCTGTCTGTTCAAATCAACTCTCAATTAATTAATAACTGTTGAGGGATGATGTGACATTGAAATGGTTAAGAAAGTGATATGCCAACCATTAGATGTAGCAAAAACAAAGGGTTAAATATGTATTTGGTCCTTAGAAAAGTAGAAAATTTCAATTTTGGTCCCTGGTGATTCATTTCTTCATTTGATTCTTATACCATGTAATGTTCACAACTGTACCCTGTCATGAATGAAGCTTTATGAAGTCATAAAGTGTTCACAGGAAGTTGTGTGGTATGAACTTGTTCTAAAACTGTTACTTGTCTGTATATCATAATGTCTGAATATTAAGAGAACAATTTTTCATATTTTTGTTCAAGTCACCACAGCAATTAAGGATGGGGAATCCTTGCAGGTTGAGGCAGAGCTTACTGAGCTACCAATTGAAGAACGACAAGAATATTTGCAATCTCTTGGTGTTAGTGAAAGTGGTCTTGGAAACTTAATCAGGGCAACTTATGACCTTTTGGGTCTGAGAACTTACTTTACTTCTGGTGAAAAGGTAAGGAAAAACCGGAAATGTTTTAGAGAGAATACATTTTAAAATATCCTGTTAAACATGTATGTCGTGGCAAGGTAACATCATTCAAATATTTGAAGTGCTTTATTCTTCTAGTAATTAATAATTACTATAATAATTATTAATTATTTCATGTTCAAAACTGATTTTTGTTTTCTACCGGGTTCACAGGAGACAAAAGCGTGGACAATACTTGCAGGTTGGATTTTTCCCTGGATGAGACTTTTACATTGCACAATACTATAACATTGATTTGACTTTATTTTATCCTTTTTCTGAACTCCCTGCTCAAGTAATTTGGTCATATATAATTTAAACAGGCTTTTAAATAGTGTTTTTTTTTTCTCTTTAACTGCTGATAAATGCCTGTGATAAATGAATACTTACACCTTTCTTTTAAAAGATTGATTGCCCATTTTTTCTATGGAATGACTAACTGATCGATTAACCAAGTTGAACCAATAATATTTGTTTTTAAGATTGATTGTCCATTTTTCTTTGGAATAAGTAACTGACCGATTAACCAATTGAAATAATAATATTATAAGAATTGTATTTAGGTTGGATTACTCCACTAAGATTAAGGCTCTTGTTGTACCAGGAATGACTGCACCCCAAGCTGCTGGAGTTATTCACTCTGACTTTGAGAAAGGTTTCATTCGAGCAGAGACAGTAAGCATCTATAACTTTGAACTCTTTGTAATATATTTTAGCATATGAAAATATTGTAAAAATTAAATGCAGAAAGAAACAGGTGATGATTGTTATTCTATTTTCGGATAATGTGGGGGCCATATCTGAGAAACTTTGATACAAGAATTGATGGTTTTTTTCTCCAAAGTTTATGTTATAATATGTGAAAAATATGTCATAACACTCCAGTATAGACAAAAATGAAAGCTAGTTCTGACTCAATTTGGGCAACTGAATCAAGTGAGACCCTAAAATTTTATATAGTTTTATTAGTTATACTATTTTGTTTATTTCAAACATGCTGAAGTCTGCTTAATGTATTCATTGATCTTGATTTAAGATGATGTTTTAAATTAGGTGTCTTATGGTGATTTTGTTGCTGCTGGTTCACTTGCTGCAGCACGAGAGAAAGGAGTCGTAAGTTGCTTATATCATTTTGCTCCCTGTAAACCATGTTTTATTTTATATTCCTGTATATGATTTTATCATTTGTAAACCAATAAGCACCTCTGTTGAATAGTGTCAAGAAGTGCAACATGTTTTTGACATGGCACTCGTTGGAAGCACCTTCAACACATGTCTGAGTCTGACACTGCTCAACATGTCACAACTAATTTACTTAATTTTCAATTGAGACACATCTTGGACACTTCCTGGTCGTGGTTTGAGTATGGACAAAAAGATTGAACCAACACCTATTCTTAATTAAACACTTTCTATACGCCATTGTCATGATAGAGTAAAAAGAAATTAAAAGAAAACAACTGATGTTATAAATATTATAAGACTCAACAATTTTTTGTAAAGTTTGTATCCTTAAGACTTAACTAGTTATTTCAATTATTAATAGACATGTTTCTTAGAATTCTATTGTGAGGGCCATTATTATTATAGGGAAACTGTAAAACGTAGCAGATTAATTTCATACATTATGAATACATCTTTGTACCTATGAGGTTGGAACTACTGTTCTAAGATTTATTTTATACATTGTGAATACATCTAAGTTTACTTGTCAATGGTGGAATGATATTAGGCTAAGGAAGGAAGAGCATGTATTCTTAAATAATCTGTATAAGCTGAAATGAGAGGTTGTCTATTGCTTCTCAAGTAGTTCATGAAATTAGTTCCCTCTATTATGTTGTTTGCAGTTGAGATCTGAAGGAAAAGACTATGTTGTACAAGAAGGAGATGTCATGTTGTTTCGGTTCAATGTTTAGCAGAATTTACTACTGTACCAGACAGTGGAAAAGTTGAGATGTATTTTTGACCAAGGTCAGAATTTTGATTTTCAGCCAATTGGTGATCATAGATAACCATTGTTTGTTTATAGTGTCAATTGATAAATTTTGGCAAAATTGATGGCTAGAAGTCAGGTTTTTTGGCAGCCAATTTCTGGTTATAATTTTAAGAGATATTGTTTTCTTGTACTGAAAAAAATTTAATTTTTTCATAGCGTGATACAATAAATGTTCTTGAAAATATAATAATAAGGGTTAAAAGTCTCTCTCCCTTTACAAGCATTTTTTTTTTTGTTTTAAATTATAGCATTCGGCTTTATTAAGTAAAGCATAAGTTATACTAGAGTGGGTATTAGTGAATTATGCAGATTTCACAGGTTGAAGAAAGTTACTAAATTTTTTCAGAAGTGCTGGAATATGATCAAGAAAAATGTCCCCTGGAGGTAAGATAAAAGAAAGAGGAACACAAATGTTAGTAATGCTAAATTTGTTTATGATTTAAGGTTTAGGATTCAGGGTTTATAAAAAATTTATCCTGTTTATAAGATTTTTTTTCTTTTAGGAATCAAATTGGGGTCAAATGACTTTTTTTTAGGGTTCATTGACTTTTTTTTTTCATGCACTCCATAATTTCCAACTTTACCTCCATAATTTTCAAAATAATTATTTTATTATTTGTAAAAGTGATTTCTGGATTACTTGTTCTGGAATTCAGAATAAGTTTTTCAAAATTTCTGGGATAAAATTTTCAAAATAAGATTATTAAAATAGGATTTATGGACCATATTAAATGTAAATGTATTTTAGCATAAGCATTTTGGAACATAATTTGTGGAACATATATAATATCATCCAGAATAAGGTTTTTGGAAGGAGCTTTCTGAAACGAGCTCTTTAGAATAAGCTAATATATGAAATGTATTCCAGAACAAACTTTTCATAGAATGAGCTCTCTTCTTCTTCCTCTATAGTGGAAAACAAAGGTGTGACAGTGAAGGCACATTGTTTTTTCTCTTAGTATGGGGGTGCGGTTAGTAATAATGGGGGTGAAGGAAGAAAACGTTCTGTTCGTTTTGGTTAGCATCACCAAATGTGTTTCAATTTTTTCTGAATAAACAATCCCTGGTATTATGAATGGTTGAAAAAAACCCTAGAATAATCAAATGTAGACATGGACATCAAAGTTTAAACATTGATAAGTATATTGTTGCGAGGTAAGGAAACAATTATATATGAGCAGGATCATAATCAGTGATTGTTACTAATGAGTGGACATGACCCATCCACCAGCTAATCTTGCTTAGGCATGTAATATATAATTTAAAATCTATTTCAGCTTAGCTTCTAAGTCATAAGTATTTTTTAGTTAAGCAAAGAAAGAAAAAAATGAAGGTAAATGAAGCATGATGTACAAGTGGAGAAGATTTTCATTTGCTTTGAAGCAAAATCGATGTTCATGACAAACCAGTATTCATCTTGCAAAGAACAGTCATAATATCATATAGAGTCAGATTCTCAGTTGAATTTTTTGTATTGTTCTTTTAATAAGTTTTCAAAATACAATGATACTGGTATATTAAGATTTTTTTAATATATTTTAAAATATCAAAATCAGAATATTCAGTAGAGAGGTAACACTAAGAAGCAGATAAATTAAAATTATGATGTGTAGTAGAAAAGAAATATTCTCTCTACATGGTATAATGAAGTAAAGAGAAAAACATTATCAATCATTAAGGGTGTGTTCTTTTGAAAAGAATTATCTGAGGGAGGGAGAGAGGAAGAGGAAGAGGGAAATGATTGATTTGAGTGGATTTAAGGATGAAGTTTATGTTGTTTTTCTTTTAGGGATTTGAAGGTGATAGTGGAATGAATTTGAAAGTAAATTTTGTGAAAATTTGTGAAGAATTTGACTTATGTGATTGATAAAAAATAAAATATAATTGATGCAAAAGTTAAATTTTCAAATTGTCCTTGGTATTAAAAATAATTAAAAATGATAATTAGATAAGTTGTAATTTATTTTTAAAATTTTTTATGATGAATAAATTTTTTATAATTTTTAAAAATAAATATTATATTTGATTTGAAAAATTAAATATTTTAATTTTTAATATTAATGTCAAGATTTTGGAATCAAATACAAGAATATTGGAACCGGGTAAATGAGATAAAGCTTTTGAAGTTGGAATCAGATCCAACTACAATATATCCGATTCCATTACTTTTTCAATAACACACTTGCAGTTCCACTTTGTCACTAGTGCTATCTTTGTGAATGACCATTAACAATGCTGAAAAACTAGAGAAATGGTGGAAAGCTAAGGATGTGTTATGGAACATCAAACATCAAAGGGAAGTAGAGTGGTGGGGTACATCAAAGAATAAGAGCAACCATATGGTCTCATCATGAACATACAAACCTTGAGCCATGAGAGAAGTGGGGGTGTTGTATTTTGTAATATAATAATGAGGGGCATATTGGTAAAATATCAAAGGTCATCCTCAAAATGGTCGGGTATCTTGCAAATCAGTGCTTTTTATTTCTTACATTCATCGAAAACAAACACGATAAATCTTTCAATCATCATTTTTCATCTCCTTTCAACAATAATTGATTTCAAAAGAACACAATCTAAATGATTACAAAAGATGACTGCAAAAAGTTATTTGCTTAAAACATTTTGAAGAAGTGGTTGTTGTTACATATCATTCCTCATAGTGATAATTGACATTAGTTTTAAAGAGTGAAAACAAATGTGCTATACACATATATGTGTTTCAATTTTTTATTTTTAATAATAAATATGAATAATTTTTAAAATTTTATTATATTTTACTTATTTTGTAGATAACTTTTTTTTATTAAAGATACTTGTTTTAGTTTAAAATTAATTAATTTAAAAAAAATTAAATAAATGAAACAGTTATATTTAACAAAGTGATTATTTAAGAGGTCAAAATAATAAAAAAATTATTTTAATTTTAAAAAAAATGTTATTTATTAAAAAAATTTAGGAGTAAAAATATGAAGATATCTCTATATATAAATATAAATAAAACTAAAATGGAGACAACCTTTTAACCTTAAAAATTTCACATAGTAAAATAGGCCATGTGTTTTATATATAGAAGTATTTTTTTAATCATTTTATAGTGTACATATTATGTCATCTATTTTACTTTTATAAACACAATTTATTTTATTATTTTCAAAACAATGATAAATAAATATTACTTTCACGTATTATGTAATTACGACATTACAAAGTTTTTGTTACTTTTTAAAAATTTGAACATAAATTTTAGCACTATTTAATTTATTATAGTAATTATTGTAATTTCTTTCTTTAATTGAATTTTTCATTTTTTAATATCGTAAAAAAACACGTAAGGACATGTAATGTTGCTATTATATATCTATATCATTATTTATATAATCTATAATAATATATAAAGGAGATTTCCCTCTTTGTGTCCACTTTTCAAAATACCGATTTTATCCTTTAAATATATAATTTTATTAAATTTTTAAAAATTGACCGTTACTTTTACGAACCTTTTATAAAATCAGATGTTTTTGCTTCTTCTCTTCTTCTTTATTTATTAATGGTTATTCTTTTATCTGTTCTGATATATTTCACTTTATTTTTAATAAATATAATTTTAATATATATATATATATATATTTAATATATATATATATATATATATATATATATATATTAACTTAATAACATTATAATATTATCACCTATTAATATAATATTACGTATATTTAAAAAATATACACACAGACGCGATAGCGCCTATATTACACTAGTTATTAGATAAAGAAAATTCTTCTTCTTTTGTATACAGTTTTTATTTTAATTTTATCCTTGAAATTATTATTTTTTATAAACTAAAATAATTTTTTTAGCATTACTGATAATTATAAATGATAATAGTAAATATTTTTTAATTTAAAAATATATAAAATAAAATTAATATAAGTATTAAATTTAATTCGTTAAAAAAATTTATCATCCGGTGTCATCATGCTGTCAATCCAAAGATAAACATACATAACAACCAAATGAAAAGAGTAAAATAGCTTTCACATCACATATATTGTTAGAAGTTAAAGAGACATTAATTTGTGAAAGAAGTATGACAATATATGTGATGTTTGTACTTTGATCCTTTAAGAAAAAAAAGTTTTATCTTAAATCCAAGTTACAATTTTTAATTTAGCAATAAATATTTGTTTCAATAATCAATCTTATATTTAAGATTATGAATTAATTATTTTAAAATTTTAAGTTACTTTTATATATACACGTAAAATCTTTTTTTAATATTAATTTTATGTTCATAATTTAAGTTTTATACTTTTGTCTCTACAATAAAATGCTTTAGCTTTAGTATTATTGTTCAAATAAAATGTTCTAATTTTATCATTATTTTTCATTATGTATAAAATACAATTTTATTCTAATGTTGTTTTTTATTGTCCAAACTATATATAGTTTTATCATTATTGTTCTTTATACGGAGGAGTTTGCCACGTTATTTCATTGATGTATTCTATATGGAGAGAAAATGTGATAAAATTATTAAATACTTATAAATATAAATAATAGATACAGTATACTTTTATCACATTTTTTAAAAATTGAAAGATTTTTTAAAAATTAGTTTAAATAAAAAAGATATTACAACAAATATTTTCAACATTATTCATCGTCTTAATATTTGTCTATTTAAATTTCAAATTTTAAATTTGATTTTGTTCTTTTGATGTTTGATTTTCTTCTCTCCTTTTAGTTGTTATTATTGTCTTTCTCTTTCTTCCATGAAATCATATCTTTATTCCTGTGACCTTCTTTATCTATCAACATCATCTTCTTTGTCAATCGCATGATTCATAAAAGTAATATTTGACTTTTGATGAATGTTAGAATATGATTCTTCATCTATTTTTTCCTCTTGAACATCAAACTTCTTTAAGAGATATCCATCCATCTTCTTTTGATCTTGATCTTTCTTTTATATTTTCTTCATTTGTAATCAATTTCTCTTTCATCAAAATCCAAAGCGAAGCTTTTGTCGTTCATGTGAACTTTGAATATTTATAGGTTGTTTGAATCTTTAATCACACAAAGTTTGTTTTCAAAGGATACCTTATAACTTTTCTCTAAAAGTTAGAGAAACACTTAACAAATTTTGATTAATTTAAGGAACATATAAGACATAAAAAATTAATTTGACACTTGAATGAATTGTAATTATAACTGTTCTTATACCTTTCACAACAAGTTGTTTTCCATTCTTAGTTGAAGTATTTGAAAAATTCTCGATCATGAGTCATGTGATTTGTACAACCACTATATATAAACCAACCTTTTGTAGATTTGTTGGTTGTAACACATTATGTTACAAGAAATAGTTCATCATCTAATTTATCCTCTACAATAATGACATCTTATTGGGAATGTTGAGATCTAAGATTCTTTTCTACATGTCTTAATTGACCACATTTGTGGCACTTTACATCTGACCCCACAAACACTCGATGTGTTAGTGGTTATTTTTCTTTGAATAGGGATAAGATGGAAAAAATTGTGCATTATTAGTTTGGTTGCATTTGCGCCTTTTGTAGTTCTTGACTTTGAAAGCACGATGTATGAAGTAAAGTGTCAGCATGATCTTCTCTCATTAATCTTCATGCTCTTGTGGTTGCAAGACATATATCACCCTTTTTAGAGTAATTATAGGCAGATCTTTTATGTTTTCCAACAAAATAATAGATGCTTTGTACTCTCTGAGACTTATACTAGAATTTTCTCAATGAATTTAGAATTTGAACTCCTTGCTGATAGAGGACTATCTCATAAACATATATAAGAAAAACTTGAGGAAGAACATTTGCAATTCAAGTATCTATGACAAGGTCAAAGATCAAAACTTAAAGAAGCTTATAATATTCCATGAAGGAGGAAACTTAAAGAACATGAAGATCATGAGCATATTTGAATAATATTTATTAGAAAAATTAATTTATATTTCTATGTTTTTGGGTTTTGAGCTTTCTTCTAGAAATTAGTTTATGTTTTTATGTTTTTGGGCTTAGGCTTTCTTTTAGAGTTTCTAGGTTTTCTTAAACTTATGTGCCAATAAACAGAGGTACAAAAAACTAATGCAAACACTTTTGAGTCATATTATATGCATTTGCATTATTTGACAGAGGATTCTCTTGGTTCTTGGATTATAACTTTCATTATTATCAAAAATTAACATCTTTGTGGCGAATCTTCACTTAACTTATCAATTTGCTAGATTGTGGCATCATTTATCCATGTCTTATTATGCATTCTTCTTTGATTTATTTTTGTTGCGTCTCTTAAAGATTCAAATTCAGAAATGATCGTATTCTTTCCTGGATAGGATCATATCACTTACTCTATATATTTTTCTTGTTAACAATACCTGACAATTTGTTTTGAGTATTATTTAATTGTTTTAGACTGTTTCATTCTTTGCGGTTCAAACTCCCTTATCAAATTTAGTATTTTCATGGTTTGAATTTCCTTCATATTCATCTTTCAAATAATATCAAATTTCTCTGGGTGACTTTAGGATCATGATCTTGGTGAGGATCATTTGTAAAACACACACAAACAAACATGATTTGCTTTTGCCTTCTCTATCTTTTCTTTCTTTCTTTCTTTTTTTCATTTTGATTTTGGCCATGGTGGAATTTTCAAGCACTAGATCAATAATGTCATCATTCTCCACAACTTCCCATAAATGTAGCCCACTAGATAAGTTTGTTATCTTATCGCCCTTATATAATAACTTTCACCATTGTTCTTGTATGCGGGGCAAAGGAGCACAAACTATCCTTTCTATGTTTACTAATTCATGTCTTCTCTTTGCTTACGTTTCTTCACTTACCTCCTTCATCGCTCAGTTCACCTTGTCCGGTCAGTCACCTATTAAAGGCACTCCAACACTCAAGTTTGTGTTCTATTAAGACAAAGCTCAATAAATACGGTAGATTCAAAAGTAGTAAATGTCTTACCTACACACCATATTTATAGACCTTTTAATTGGTCTTTTACCTTAATGGTGACCTAATTACATTTCAATTACCTTTTAATCTTGTTTATCACAATAATCCCATAATTGATCACCATATTTGTTATTCTTCACAATTGGACGACCATAAGGCATAACATTGGGCGATATAAATCTAGTGAATTCGATCATGTACAACCATTAAAGAATAGTACAATGATTTGTGGAAATTTCATTCTCCTTCCATTTCATAGGTCTAATAAGAACAATAATTCTTAATACTATTATTGGAATTTTCAAGATTTTTGAAAATATGAGAAATATAAGAGATTATAAATGTTGTAACGATGAAGTTGTCATTATATTTCATTGATGTACTCTACATATAAAGCAAAATGTGATGGAATATAAAATATTTTCAATATCTCCATTTTAATCTCCTAAATTTAAATAATAAATATATTTTTATCTTTAAATAAAAATATTTTTGAAAAATAAAAACATTTTTAAAAAGTAATTTAAATTAAACAAATATTCTCAACATATATCATAAAGTTGAAAGTGATGATGAAGTAAAAGAGAAATCCAATCCAACTTGGTATAACAACGTTGATTTTGTTCCCTTCGTGTAAACATAAACAAATTGTGTATTATATGTGTAGTAGCTTATAATCTATTCTTAGTATCATTGTATGCCATCAAAGAGAAAGCCATGCGTACGTAAAATCAAAGCTATTTCTGTGTGTTCTCATGCTTAAACATCAGATTATGTTTCCATGTTTTATGTCAACATTAATAAGGATAATTATTTATCATTATAACAACTTTACATGAACAATTACGGCTCTTTTTCTAAGATTAAGAAAAGTGGTGATATAATTTAGGTATCTGCTATTAATGGTGGCTAAAAGTGTTTTTTATTTTTCTTTTTCTATAGTTATCGAGAAGAGGAGTGGAAGTAGGCAAAGTTTAGAAGGTTTGACCAATTTGTTTTATCATACGCTAATGTAAACACAAACATGATATTATATTTGTAGGTAATAATATTGTAATGTTATATTAAGTTAATATATAAACTAAACTTATATTTATTAAAAATAAATTAAAATATATCAGAAGATTTTATAAAAAGTTTGTAAAAGTAACAGTCAATTTTTAAAAATTTAATAAATTATTATATTTAAAAGGTAAATTTGGTATTTTAAAATGTGGACATAAAAAAGAGAATCTCCTTTATATATTGCTATAGATTTAAAAGATTATTTAACTAATTATGATATTATCAGAATAAAAAAAGTTCGTGTTAATATCTGTATTGATTATTTTATATTTTTTAAAAATATGAGAAAGTTGAATAATATATAAAAAAAAAAACTTATAAACTCATAATTTTAAAGTCTTAAGTTTAAGATGATGTCATAATATCTATTTATAAAACTTATTTTATGATAAGCTTTTAAACAAATATAAATTAATCTTTCAATAATTTTATAACTTCGAGCTTTCATTTATAAGCGAATATGTTTAATAATTAAAGAAAGATAAGTAAACATATAATTTAAATATATTTTAAAAATAAATATAATGATGATAATATAAAAACTATTATTTATATTTACCCTAAAATTTTGACTTGTTAATCTTATAAATATTTAGGGATAACCCTTTTAACTAAATAGGCTTTCTTTAATACCATTTGTTGTTTCTAAAAATGTGTAGCTTATCCTAAATATGATATAGTACTATATAAATTAAAAGTATTCATTGAAAGGATTTTTCAAATCTAATAATTTTACAAAACAATTTCTACACTTATAAATTAAAAATACGTCTTTACCTATATTAAATTATTATTTTATAATTTAGCTTTTGTCCTTTTTCTTCTTTGTCTTAAATATACATTCGGTCCCTATTTTTATTGATTTTATTCAATTTGATCCCTATTTTCGTTTTATGTTCAATTAGGTCATCATTTTCGTCAAATTGTGGTTAATTTGGTCATTTTCACTAACGGTGTTTAAATAGTTAACTTTTTTGAACAGTACATGCCACGTGTCAGCTCCTGATTTTTTTAACTTTTTTTTAATTTTTTTAATTTTTTTTTAATTTTTTTTTAAAATTTTTTTAATTTCAAAAAAAGTGTCCACCTGTCAAGTCACAATTGTGCCACGTGTCAATGCTAGTGCCACGTGTCAGTTTGTGGTAGTATTATTTTTTTTGTTCAATTTAGTTCCTATATTCACTATTTTTGTTCAATTCAGTTCCTATATTCGTTATTTTTGTTTAATTTAGTTTCAAATTTTGTTAAAATAGAACCATTTAATTTTTAAAATTAATATTATTATTAGTTATTTTTTAAATTTAATTATAAATTATAATATTTAATTATTAATTGAATATAATTTTTAGATTCAATTGTTAAATAGAATATAATTATTTAAATATTATTAAAATATAACTATTAAAATTTTAAAAATATATATTAACATTTGTAAAATTCACATTTAAATTTAAAATATTTAATATTTTTATTGCATTTTAGATATTAAAATCTAAAATATTTTATATGTAAATGTTAATTTTACAAATACTAGTTTATTTTTCTAAAATATTTTGAATATTTAAAATATTTTTATATATCAATTTTAAAAATATTTTAGAATATAAATATTAGAAAAAAAATTAATAATTATATTCTTATAATATTTTACATAATTATATTCTTTTAGTAATTAAATATAAGAATTTATTCAATTTATAATTAAATTTAATAATTTATAATTGAATTTAAAAAATAATAAATTCAAAAGTCAATTTTAGAAAAGATATTAATATAATTTTTATAAAAGATATTAAATTTAATGTCAATTTGAAAGGGACAAAATTGATTTATTTTAACAAAAATTGAGACTAAATTGAACAAAAATAACGAATATAGGGACTAAATTGAACAAAAAAAAATAATACTACCACAAACTGACACGTGGCACTAGGATTGACACGTGGCATTAGGATTGACATGTGGCACAATTGTGACTTGACACGTGGACCATCTTTTTGAAATTAAAAAAATTAAAAAAATTAAAAAAATTAAAAAAATTAAAAAAATTAAAAAAAATTAAAAAAAACCAGGAGCTGACACGTGTTAACTATTTAAACACCGTTAGTCAAAAGGACCAAATTGACCACAATTTGACGAAAATGAGAACTTAATTGAACATAAAACGAAAATAGGGACCAAATTGAATAAAATCAACAAAAATAGGGATCAAATGTATATTTAAGCCGTATTAATACTAGCAAAAAGACTTGTCATGCATGTGTTGACATTTTTTAATTTTTATAAAATTTTAAGTTAAGATTAATAAGAAATTTAAGTTAAAATAGTTATTAATTGCAAATTTAAAAAAATAAAATAAGTACGCAAAAGAAATTTTTAAAATAACTGATAAAGATAAAATAAGTTTTTAGAATAATAGTTAAAAAAATTATTTATAAAATAATTAATTTTTAAAATAATAATTAGAGATAAAATTGAAATAATAAAACGTAGACACAAAAGAAAATATTTTTGTATATATATTGTTATAGATGTATACTATGGGAGCTTTTATAATGAATTTGAATTTTTTCTGGATTTTCCTATATTTTTCTTTGACTTCAAAATACATTATTTTGAAATTTTAAAATACCAGCGGTGTATATAATGTTCAGAGGACAACACAATCTGCACTCCTTTTTTTAACTTCCAACCCTATAAAATTCTTTAGCACTTTCTATTCTTTCTGGAATCAGTTTTCTGAAATGTAAAAAACACATTCTAAAAAGTCCAATCCAGATTGAAAGCGACTCGTTTAAGAATTTTATGGGCTAAAAAATAAATACGTTACTAAGTGCCAAGACCAATAACACTGAAAACTGTGAAAAGTGAAAATATAGGTTCAAGAAAAGAGCTATTATTGATTGACAGTTTTTTAACAAAAATTTTGACATACTTTCTTATTTAGGTAAAAAAATATTATTTTATTATTTTATTTTAATTAAAAAATAAAAATTTAAGTTTGTTAATTCCTTTTTCAGAAACTTTGTTAACTTTGTAAAAAAAAAAACTGTCAATAGGTAATTTTCCTCAAGAAAATATTTAAATAGCATCAAGTTACGAGAGAAATAAATTAAGAGAAAATTTTCATAACACAGATATTTACATTTCATGTAAAAAAATCAGTTTAAATATTATCTAGGTCCTGTGTTATTATTATCTACAACCTGGGTCTCGTGGCCTCAGACGCCATTAATAATGATAAATGGAGATGGAAACATATACATGACAATGGAGTAAGCTAGAGTGGATTTCACACTGTCATCTGGTTGCATTATTGAATCTAATTCTCAATAGATAATTTGCTAGAGAAGTTTGAGAATCAAACAAAACTAATGCATGAAATGGCAGTAGACTAGGTTAGAGTTGCAGTGAGTGAATGAAAGAAAGTCCCTACTCTCATGATGAAATGCATTTGGGTGTTTTCTTTAAGTGAATGTTGACAGAAACTTACATGAGAAGAAGATAAAATATGGTGATTTCAAATAACTGGGCCTACCAAAAAAGAGATGGTAAGACTTGATAAAACGAAAATTTGGCAAGCAAGCCAAGTGCCACAATAACACACAATTAAAAACATGTCGACAGTATTTTTTTCATGGTGTAGAAGACCACATGTCGACAATTTTTTTGGGCGCTTTGTTTGTTGTTTCCCCACCTTGCATGCAGTTGAGAACGGAGTAATGGAAAATAAGCCAAAATGGTAGAAGTCAGTTTCCATCTAACCATTTTTCTTTTCCTTCGATTCTGTTGCAATTACATATAGTAATTCTAACCCTATCATGTGTATATAACATACAAGGAAATAAAATCTGAAGCGAGGATTGGTACACGGAGAAGCAGTTCTGTGGCGACAAACTGCCCATGGTATCCTTCGATCTAAAGCATGAACTGCTTCTTCACAAATCAAAACAGCCCAAGGAACATTGCTTTTGTTAATGCTAAGAGTTGTATGGTGCTGATGTGGGAATCTTGCGAATCCCTTCTTGAGTGGCAACTGGTTTGTTGGATAATCTACGCTTGTACCGTTTGAGAACAGATGCTAAATTCTCCTTTCCCTTTGGGAAGGCTACATCACCAGCAGCAGTTCCTGTACGACCTTTTCGGCTAGAGATTGCTATCTCCACATCCTTCACCATCTCAAACACCACAGACGCAGTGGTGCATTTTCCGCGGCCTGGTTTTGAAGCAGGTGGCAGCATCCCGTTGGAAGGAGGTGAGCTTGATTTTATCTGGTACGTCATGGGAACTTGAAGGCAAAAGCATGCTGTCATGGGACTACGAGGCTTCGAGAAAGCCAGATCAATTATACCCTGATTCAAGGCCAAAATTTGGCAAATAAGATCAATGAAAAGAACAAAACTTTAGAGAGTAGACTTGACTCTACAAGAGGAAAGATTGTATCTGTAACATTTTATGACAAGCAACAAACAACACTCATTATACATGGATTCTCTATTGACTAGTGCTGATTGCATATAAATATAACATTGGAACAACATCTCCAGGTGAGCAGCCACCAAAGGAAAAGGATATACCCCAGCTAGGAGAATAAATATCAAGTTCTCCATGAGGCATGAAACAACCAATATCTCCACAAATAGAGCACCTGAAACTAAAACGACAGGGTTACTAAAATTATACCTGCAAGCGATTAAGTACATAAGTGTACTTGCCCCACAGCTCTGGTCGGCTCTCCATCAGTGAGAGGTCAAGAACACGGTGGATACACCACACCCCAAAGCTTATAATTATGTCTGCTCTCCATACACATCCATCCCCACAGTTGGGGATTGAGGTCACAGAAAAATTAGACCAATTTGCCTCATTATTCTTCATTGAAGAATAAGACTTCCCATCAGAAGACAAATAGCGACCCTCTCCCATAGGATTTGCCTGATTCATCTCTGTAGTTTCAACTTCAGAGAAAAATTTTTCCCTAGCAGCAACCCGGTCTATCAGATCTTCATCAGCCCCATCATTCTGTTTAAACAGCCAATCAGAACCTTCCAGTTTTAAGAGTTTTAAAATACAACTTCTAAAAGATTGAAGAAGTTTGCCATCTATATCCACAACCGAAGTAGTTTCTTGAGTAATTGCACTAGGTCTATTTCCAACATCTTCTGTTGCAGCATTATGAACTTTATCATCCACCCAAAACTGCTCGAAAGGCTGTCTGGACCAGAGGGATCCAGTGCCCAAACCAGAACTCAACTGGGAAGAAAGTACATTGGTGTAGACTTTTGATGGAGAGAGTACATCGAAGGCTAAAGGAGCTCCTGTCCTTGTTCCGGAATTTGAAAATAATGACTGTTCATGATGAGTCCTACCCGCAGAAGATCTATGGCCACCAACAGAACCATCCCACATAGTACTCTTATCAGATATGTAAGCATCCCTGTGAGGGATGGCATATCCTGAAATGTCTGGCAAACTGTGGTACTTCTTAGCATTAACTGAACCGACTGAATTATCCGTAGGTCCATAACAGGACCTCTCAGATGGCAATTGGCTATTCTTATTAGGGACAGCAATGTTCTGAAAGCCTGGGGGTTGGCTTAAACCTGAACCATTTTGCAACTTTTGCCCCATAGCAAGTGCAATAGAATTCCTGTAGTTGTTTGTATTACTAATAGAATTCCTGTAGTTGTTCATAATACCCATGGAAGGGGATTCCATCAGACCATTTAAGTTATCAGAATTTGTCTCTTTACCAACCTGATTAATATATGATGCAACCTGATAACCATGTACAGTAGGTGGCGGATTATCCCAGGACCCGGATGTAGGTAGATTGCGCACACTGAAATAACGCCTTTCACCAGCACTAAGGAGATTGCGGTTGGAGCTCTGAACATATTCATCCATAAACTGCACGGGATTTGTCCTCACGGAGTGATAACTCCTTCGAGGCTCATAGGAAGGCTCAAAATTACTTTGCATCCTATGCTGCTTGGGAGAGTCATATGGAGCGGAGCTCATCAGAGTTTCCGCTCTACTTCCTGCAGATATCCAGTGCCCAGAATGTTCCTTTCCACATGTATCCATTTTCTGCAAAGCACCAGTGAGTCTTGAATCCACTCCCAGTAAAACATCAAGCTTCTTAGCCTTAGCTTCCTGGGTAAATTGACCATGAAAATCATAAAGCTGCCCCCAGAATTCGTCAAGAATAGCAGCTAGTTGACGTCTTGCACCACGCCCTAAACCTGCTAATCTTGAAAGACTTCCAATGCTATTACCTCCATCATCACTTTTCCCACTAAGACTCCTGAATGATGCTGGGCCATCCGGTGCTGAAGATGGGGCAAGTGAGACCACTTTTGATATTTCTTCAGTTTCCCATGAATCTCCATCATCATCATCCCTTTCGGCATTTGAATCTCCCTCAACTTCTACAGTTTTCTCAACAGGAGCACTAATGTCTGTTTTTAAAGTTTTGGCATCTCCCAAACTAATACCAGAAGTATCAGTACTTGTAGCTGGCACTGCTTCTGATTCTGAAGTGGAAGTTGATTCCTTAACAACAGGTGTTAGGGAGCAAGGAAATGATGTAAATGAATGAGTCTCTCTTACAGTAGTCACTGGAACATCAGGCTCCATAATAGTTTCAGGTAGTTCATGATGAAAACTTGCAACAGGTAATTCTGAGTATTCCAGGGTCCTTGTTAGAGCTGGTGATGGTTCCATCACCTGAACAGATGCATCTCCATGATATCTTGTTTCATTTAAATCTGTTTCCTCGTTATCAATCCGAGGTTCTGGTGTAGCCTGTGGCATGTCCCAGTTCCATGCTTCATCTAATTGAATACTTGCAGATTTTAATGGTGTGGCAGCTAACCAAAGCATCAAACAGAATGATGCAAAAGCAGTGCAAAGAAGAACCGAATAAGAGAGAGAGACACCATTCCCCACGTTCCATCTCAAATTGCCCACCCAATCACTACTACCAAATATCATTTCTACAACAAAGACAATATTCAAGACAAGCATCCCAATAAATATGATCAAGGCCGAAAATTCCACAAATTGAGGGATCTTGTGTACCCCCATTATTGATCTAGATGAGGCTATCCGAAAAAGGGGGATCACAGAAGATGGAAGTTGCAAAGCTACCACAATCTGAGTGAATATAAGTAGTTGATACATCCCTTCAGCTCCTGAACTCCAAACACAGTAAAGGGCGGGCAAAACAGCAATTACTCTAATAGTAGCATAATGAAGCCAACCTGGAATGTCCAATTTTAAGAAATTATGCACAACTACTTCTCCACCAAAACCCCAAGTTAATGCTGTAGTTTGGTTTGCGAAAAACAGAATGAGTAAAAAAGCAAGCATGGCTATTGGACTACGTAACACCTGCAATTAAGAACTTAGAATTAGCTTTATTCAGTGCTTAAGACAGTCGTGGCTTTGTCAGTTGTAAATAAATATCTGGGTGTAGATCAATTTTGAGTGGAAAGGATACCTGTTCCATTGGAGATAATGCGTCCTGAAAAGTAGTTAAAACAAGACCCATACTGTAGAACTCATTTGCTCCAGCATTCATCAGCACATTATTTACCAAATAAAGGCCACTGAAGACACATATGATGGCCAAAAAATGGTTATGACATAAAGCATCCTTAGAAATAGTAGTTGATCCCTGATGCCACTGGAAAAGTAAACAAAATCTCAGATTTGACAAAATAGCAATGGGTATGAAATGGTACATTCAATGCAGTCCTTTACGAAAAAAATACTAGAAGCTGGTTAGATCAGACAAGCTTAAAAATATATGTTCACCCAAGGATTCCTAAAAAAGATCAGGCAAACCAAATGTAACCTGACTTAGCCAAGCATGAGGAAGGAATGTGATCATGCCCTCCCCACTCAACTATTTATACAGGGACATTAAAGATGCTTCTAACACAGGCTAAATTAGAGGAACGTAAAAATTTAGTAGGACATTTGGTGATTCAACTTTATTAAGTTCTTCTAAATCTTATACATGAAAGGATGATTTTCGCATAAGTGACCTCGTCCTAAAAGAGTAAACAGATAAAACAGAATTTTCTGAAATAGAGTAAATTGATCATAGTTGTGATTCCCTTTAATAAATTTACATCAACACTAACTTCATGTCTTCTTTGAGCACAAGATTGATTTAAGATAACAGATCTCTAGCAGTATGTCATGTAGCCATGAAAGACTACTCCCATGTGGCAGGATGCAGACATGTAATTCTTAAGAACAAGCAAACCACACGATGTATACAAATTCAGAAGAACACAACGAAAGGTACAAGCTTGGAAGCATGCTATGGATGTTGATGCTAGAAAAATTAGATATGACAGGAAACAATACCTGTACAATAGAGGAATGAAGGTAGAAGTTGTGAGGCACAAGAGTTGCTCCTAAAAGACTCATCAGCACAAATGCACTCTCCCCACTCAACTTTGTTAATATTCCATTAATGGATAATGGAATGTCTGGTTGATTAATGAGTGTTCCAAGTACAAATGTAAGAAATACAAAACATGACACAAACAGGCCCACGATCTTGGCCTTCTCAATGTCCTAGACAAAGGATATATCGTAAGTGTATTGTGAATCAATAGAAATTGATGAATGATCAAATAATGATACTTACAAGGAAGACAAAAAGAAGGAGATGGAAAACAGCGCCAGTAGCGGTTAAAAAGACACAAGTGAACAAGTCCCACCCAAAAAGAAAATTTAATCCATGTGCCATGCCCAATATCTTGCAAAACAGAAAAAATCACAGGGTCAAGTCGATAAAAGTTCAGCCATGTTAAAGCACAGATAAATCATATTCTTTGCTAAAAAGAGCCAGGCAATATTGAAATGTAATCAAGGGTGAGAAATATTACCAAGTTAAGGTCTAGCATGATCACCGAAAGTTCTGCTTGAACTCCAAGGAGCATACATGTCCAGTTGTCGTACTCATCACTGCAAATCTTTGGCACAAAGAAGGTGGAGCTCCATGAGAAAAAACAGAATAATTTATGCAATTTCTACAAGGGTGTGTATCTGAGTGGTTTGTAGGGACAGAGAAAAGCCAGAAACAACTACCGACTAAGCACTCAACTTAACAAGCAAATGAAAGAAATCCAATATATCTTGACTCAAATAGCGCCGCATAATGTAGTATATAGCACATTGCTATGGACATTCCTTCACTTATTAGTTTCAGGATCGATGAAACGTAAAATAAGTATAATGTCCTTACTTCCAAGTTATATCTAGATGGGTAGAATTAAGATTGAATAGAAATGAACATTAATCAGCATGTTTTTATAAATTTCGGACTGATATGCCAAACAATACACAGCAGGAGGGTAGAAATAAACCGCAATATTCTTTATTTCCCGATTAAATAAAATTAAAAACATAAAAAGAGTGGGAAAATATAAAAAATCTTTCGGGCTCCATTACGTCTTGATAAAGAACCTTCGAAACTTTTACCCTTCCACATCTTATAGTTGCCTATAGTGGAATTGCTTACTTGAGAAGGGTGAAGGACAAATATTAAAAGATCACAAATCCAACAAATTGTTCAAAAACCGTGCAGAACATCTCTTTATTGTTTTGAAGCATCAACACAGAAAGCTTTCAAATCTTACAATTGCACTGCATCAACGGTATAATTATATAAACCCATCGTGTTGAAGGTATAATACCTGAGCAAGATCTTTTCCTGTGACAACACCAATCTTTGCTGATATGTATTGACAGAAGATTGCAGCAAAGTTGAAGATAAGTGCGAAAGCCATCAAATCAAATCCGAATCGTGCACCTCCTTCAACAATTGCCACCCACTTTCCAGGGTCAACATATCCTATTGAAATCAAAAGCATAGGCACAACAGCAGGAAGCGACCGGTGAAGCAAACTGGGAGGGTGATTAGCATTCAATGTCTCTGCTTCCATTTTACTCTTTTAGTACAACGAAGAGTAAGGCTACAGGGAATTAATGATACACGGAGAAACAATGGGAAGTACCAAAACTCAGTGAGCCATAAATTATATTGCTGCTAGTTAAGTATATTACTAGCAAAACATTTACATGCCATTCACCAAGATGTTAAGAGCTTGAAACATTAACCATAATTATCAAGATAAATTAAAGGACAAAGAACTTTCAACTCGCAAATCAGTACACCACAATTGCCACAATTCAACTAACTAGCTTCTCCTCGTATCCCAGCAATCAGCCAATTATGGTCCAACATTAACTGTGATCATCAGACACAAATCTGACTTTATAACTAAAGTCAACCTGCGCACCATTCCAAAATCTCTTCAGCACAACCTTACAAACAATTCCACTCATATCCTTCACACGGTTGAAAGTCAATCCAGTTCATCTCAATCTACTCAAACACCCCTTGAGACTCTCAATGCTAATCCAACAAAGTACCCCCTGATAAACCAACCTACTCAAATCCTGCACCAAATTAACTAACGTCAACAAAATAACCCCCATAAAAGAAATAACAAATACCTCGAAAAACCCATCAGCGCAATGAATATTACCATAAACACAAAGAAGAACGCAAAAAAGATCATTTTATCTTTCTTAAATTTATTTTACAGAGTAAAAAAACAAAAGTAAACGAAAACCACCACAGAAACAAATTGTACTGCATCCAACAGAATTAAAAAATAATAACAATAGTAATAAATTAGATCTTTAGAAGAAAACAAAGCAAAAAAATTATGCTCCAAAACGGTTAAATATATGCTGAGAAGCATAAAAACAGGGCAAAACCCTACTGTGTAGGGTCATATAACAGATAAAAGGGGAAGTGAGAGCGTTGGCGTGGATCTGATGCAGAAGAAACACACGCAGAGGGAGAATAATAAGAAGAAAGAGAAAAGATGAAGAAATAAAGGAAAAAAAAAAGCAGCACGAATTTCGACGATGAATATGATTGAGGGTTTCATGACTCAGAATTTAAAGGACCGTACAGTTCCAGAGTCTGAGAGTCGTTAGGGTTCTGAAATCTTTACCTTTCTCTGATTTTCTTTTCAGCTGCCACAAGTCTCTATCTCAGCTATGCTATTCACTCCTGCAAAGTAGATCTCAAGGGATCATATCATCATTTATATGTACATATAAATACATATATATATATATATATATATATACCTATAATCTATAATATATAATATATAAATAAAACATAATAAATAATAATGTCTTCTAATTTATTGTTTATTAATTTACCATAATAAATGGTGTACTACTAACTTGTGAGAACATGAGAGAGAGAAAAGAGAGAACTCGATTTTCCCGGAAAGAGGAGAGAAAGCGAGGAACGAAAAAGGAAAATTGTGGCATGGGTGAGGAGTTTCAACTTTCAAGCTGTTTCAACTTTCAAGGCCACATTGAAGAGAGAGAAAGTGTGAGTGAAAGAGTGAGTGATGGGAGAAAAGAGAGAAAACTTTCATCTCATAAATAAATGTGTTCCAAAACGCCTCTCCAACAAAGCTATTATCGTTTTTTTATTTATATCTTCTCCTTTTCTGTGCTTTTCATTTCATTCATACTTGTTCACTATTAATCATATTTTAATTTCAAGAAGTATTATAAATTCATGAAATTAATAAAACTGAATAATATGTGGACAATAATGTAAAATTATGTCATAATACAAATACATAATTTTCTTTTCAATTTTATTTTTATTGTTATTATTTATATCATTATGAAACTAAGTAGGAAGTAAGATTAATTCTAATTTATCTTTATAAAATTGATTTACTAAGACAAATTTACCTTTACTTATGTATATCTAATTATATCTCTGATCAGATGAAGAAATTGAGACAGACGAATCCTATATACGTTGAAGGAATTCAATGATGTATTATTTTCAGACAACTGGTGTGATCTTATTTTTATTTTAGTTTACATGGAAATTTTATTAAAAAAACAAAAAAAATACAATATATATATATATATATATAAATATAAATAAATGCAAAATAATAAATTAACACAACGATACTTATTTTGAAAGAGAGTGTATTTTTCACACAAACTTCTATTTTAAAGGAAAAGGAAAAGTTTATATTTGATACAATTTGTGGTGTCTTTAAAGTCTCTTTTTGCAACTTGATTCACTATGTAGAAAGGAGTGAGGTTATAATTTGGAGCTTCTTCATGTTTATCACACGGAAATTGGAACTCAAATATCCTACTTTCTTATAAGTTAAGGATTTCATTATTAATTATTTCATTGGTATGCTTAAAAAAAAGTTCTTAATCAACCAATTTTAGTGCTTTGTACTCGTAACACCATGTATCATGTTGGAACTTGCGTGTGGTGTTTACCCATCCCTATAATGTTAAGCACTTATCATACTTATGTATAAATATGATATACGTACATGTATCTCATACAATAATATATTTATTTCAAAGATAATAATACCGTATATAAAAAAAAACACTTATTTAAAATACAATTAGTATATTATTGTAATTGTAGAAATACAAGTTAAGACAATTTTTCACAGATATTGTAATATAATACAAATTATTATTATTATTATTATTAATTATTATTATTATTAATTATTATTATTATAAAAATTGTTGTTTCATAAATTTAGATACTGTGTTCAAAGTATCTATATCATATATATTTATATATATATATATATATATATATATATATATATATATATATATATATATATATATAATGCCAAAGGTTGAAGTATTCATCAATTAGAGTTTTAGTAGTCATTAATATTTCTTTATTAACACACTTCACTTAAAGTTATTTTATATTCTTGTTGTAGTGTATAATAGATACTTAACATTTAATATTTTGTTATTGAAAATAAATTATTATTTATTTGTCGAAAATAAGATAATTGTCAATATTGAGAATGTGAGTCTAAATTTTATATTGAGTATATATGAGAAAGTTAAACAACATACAAGAAAATCATAAATTATTACTTTAAGATTTTGAGTTGAAAATGATATCAATATAAGTTTGAACTCATATCTGATTATTGTAGTATATTCGTAGTTAATCTTTTTTGAAAGACCCATCAATGATATCATAGTCGATGATTTATCTGGGTGATCATCTTAAAGGAGTGCAATATGACTTTTGTATTAAAAGTTTCCCTGACAAAGGTTTTTAGGAGTTGTATTTGTGTCATGTCATGAAGAATGGCGGTACAAGGTATTTGTGATTAGTTCAAGGAGATGTATCAATGTGAAACTACATAATGTATAACAACATATTATTAATACGATTACAAATTTGGTATCTCTTTAAGCTTACAAGAAAACTCAAGTATCCTTTCCAATGTTCAAACTATCTAGTTTTAACACATATGACAAATCTTTGGGGGAATTGGGTGAATTCAAGATTTACTCAACTTAATGGAAGAACCAAGTTATGTTATTCATCATTGCTAATCATATATGTGCCTAGCTTTCATCTTGTGATCCTCTCATTTCCACTACGAGAGACCTTATCATAAAGTTATCTTGAGATATTTCTTTTCAACACACTTTTATCTTATTAGATGAAAAAAAAAATTAGAAAATAATTTATTAGTATAATGAGTTTAAAAGGTTTATAATATATTATTTGGATATTCAAATTTATGATTTAAAAAAAATTATTTGATCATTTAAAATTAGATAATTTTAAATTTTATTGAAAAACAAGGATATGAAATTCTTAATACTTTCTTTTCTTTCAAATTTATGGTTTTCTATCTTTTCTTAGAATTACTTTGGTCAGGATATTCTCGACTCAAGTTAATATTGTAATTTGTAAGCATGATTAAGGTCAATGTGTCATATTCTCAATATATTTTCTTTGATGTCATCGTAAATTTCTTTTAAATCAAAATCAATCATGATTAATTTTGTGTAATGATCTTCAAAGATTATAAAACACTAGTATTTTTTTACTTGATGTTAGTTAGATTTTTTGTTGTTGATATCCATAGTATTTTTCAGCAAATATCAAACATGATTATTTTATTAATATTAACACAATTGAGTTGATTTCATGATATTTTTTTCAAAAAAAATGTCAATTAAAACAAAGATCAAAATTACTTCTCAACCAACATTAATCAATATTTTTCTAACTAGTATTAAGAGGATTATTTTTCAATCGAATTAGTGCAAGCTGGGATCTTATTTTCAATGCCAATTATTTATTTTTTTTGGGACAAATGTAAATCAAAGTTTTGTAATCGACATTGACATCTGTTTGTTTAGAGTTTTCTTAATCAATATCTACAAGACTATTTTTTTTTTTTTTTGTTTAGATGTTAACACACTACAAAAAAACATAATTTTACTTGGGGTTTTTTAGTTGGGGGTATAACAACCTCCAATAAAAAATGATATACTTGAGGTTTTAAAAATCCTTGATAAGTGCTAGAGGTTTTTAAACAACTTCCGTTGAGTACTTGGGGTTTTTCCAAAAAACCCCCGTAGAGTTTAAATCTTAATTTTAATGTTTATCATTTTAATAGACAAACCTCTTCCTTTTTTTTCTTTCGCGTTGCATATTAATCCAGAAGA
>Ga0214543_1003747_pt1 | contig 29347 bp, 36 predicted proteins | sample CNSS2metaG_FD_160094 | JGI IMG/M metagenome (GOLD analysis project Ga0214543, IMG submission 160094) | Root nodule microbial communities from cowpea collected in UCLA plant growth center, Los Angeles, California, USA - CNSS2 | ecosystem: Host-associated > Plants > Roots > Nodule | place: USA... | reverse complement strand
AAAAGCTTCTCTATAATCAGGCACGGCTCGTCCTCCTGTTATGAGGATCGGCCCGGCCTGTCCGAGCAACCCTCGGAAGAAAAGTCTAGGGCGAGCCACCTCACTCCCGAAGAAGGACATACGGTCTCACCTGCTTACTCTTGTTCGCGACAGCTATGCCTACTGCGCGACCAGACCCGCCCCTCGAGAATCAGGCGCCTTTGACTGTCGATAAATTGTCGTTATTGTGCTTCCTATCGGGGATTTTTCGTTGAACTCTGCAGGGAATTTGCCGATGTACTCGGCGTCAAAACAGAGTTCCTTGATACGGCTTGGGACAGCATCGTTGCGGGCCTTCAGACCGGCAAATGGGATATGGCGTTGGGGGCTGAATCGCACACCACGCGCGCGTTGGCATTCCAATACTCGATCGCACGATGAAATTCGTCTCAACAAAAACAATCCCAAGCTTAGCGGGCCGCCGCAGTCGGTCGCTGATCGAGAAGGCTGGCGTTACCGTTGCTGGTTATGTCGGGGTCAGCGCAGGACAAGGCATTATCGGCCGTGATCAAGAACGCCACAGTCATGCGTCTGCCTGGCAATGATGAAGCGCGTCATATCGAACACCAGTTTTTTTACCACCCCTCTCGGAACTCTCTTTCTGAATAGCTTTTGCATTACTAGCGAACTCGGCAGTGGGACCTTGGATGCTGCGCTAGTCGGGTTCTCCGAAGATCATGGCTTCTTACTTCAGCTGAAACCCGAAGGCGAGTGGGTCGCGCTCATCGACGAGAATGGTATTGTAACCGGTGACACGCGCCCATCCGCCGATGCTCGGAAGAATCGCGGGACGCCCTGCAACTTTCGTAGCATCTTCCACGCGCCCATGGAACAGCGTGCCGATGATAGACTCGTGAACAAACGTTTCGCCGACGTTCAGCAGCCCCTTTGCAACACGCTGCGCCATGCGGGCCGACGTGCCGGTGCCGCAGGGCGAGCGGTCGATCCCGTGCTCACCGAAAAACACTGCGTTGCGTGCGTTTGCTTCCGGATGCTTGGCCTTATCAGTCCACATAACATGACTCACCCCAGAGATCCGATCGTCCTCTGGATGCATCGGCCCGACGGCATCCTGTACCAACCTGCGGACAACCGGGCTAATCCTGAGGATATCGTCGGCCGTCATGCTGTCGAGACTGGTCCAGTTCTTCTGAGGTTCCACAATGGCATAGAAGTTGCCGCCGTAGGAGACGTCCACAATAAGTTCTCCAATGCCTGGAACGTCGATCTTCGCGTCACTTACATGAAGATAGGCCGGCACATTGTAGATGCGGACCTCGTCAATGAAACGACCGTTTCGTGTGTACTCCACCTCGACGCGACCGGCCGGCACCTCAAGCGCCAGCCGTCCTTCGGTCTTTGGCACGACGAAACCCTGTTCGAGGGCGGCGGTTACCGTACCGATGGTGCCATGGCCGCACATGGGAAGGCAACCGGAAACCTCAATGAACAGCACACCGATATCGCAATCCTCACGTGACGGGGGATAGAGAATGGAGCCCGACATGACATTATGGCCGCGAGGCTCGAACATCAACGCCTGGCGCACCCAGTCATGATCGCGCAGGAATATCTGACGCTTTTCGGCCATGCTGAGGTTCGGCAGTATAGGAGCTCCGCCAGCAACAACGCGAACGGGGCTGCCACATGTATGGGCATCGATGCATATGAAGGTATGGGGATTCATGATTATCCTCCAGATCAGGAAAAAGGCTTACGGAAAAAGGGGTAACATCGATCGTTGGCGCCCTTGTCCGCGACCAGCCGACCGGTCGTCGGCCCAAGCGTTAGACCACAAATGTGCCCATAGGCGTCGATGACGTCATTGCGGCAGTGCGAGAAACCGATCACCGGAAGTGTGTCGGCAGTCGTTGGACGATGCCCCATCCATCGTGTGCCCTCTGATATGAGATCCGGGAGATAAGCCTTCGCCAGTTTTGCCAACGCGTCGCTTCGACCATATTTGGGGGGCGCCTTTAATCCCGCGAATTCGGCGGCGCCGCCGATCGCAATCCCATATCCATCGGCGAATGCGAACTGCAGCGGCGCGGTCGGGTCCAGCGCCACCACCTCGGCCGTTTCCTCGGCACTTTGTTCGTGCAGGGGACGTACCGTCGCCAGCCCGCCGGCATTGTTGACCAGCACGTCGATTTCCGCCGTGCCGAGTGCGTTGGCGATCGCTTCGCCGTCACGAACGTCGGCGACCCGCGGCTTGACCCAAGGCCCGAGCCGCTGCTGCAGGGCGAGCGAGCAGCGCGTCGCCGTTGCGCGCCAGCGCATGGACCGTCAGCCCTTCCGCCACGAGGCTCTCCACGATTGCAGCACCTATGCCTTTCGAGGCGCCGGTGACGAGGGCGGTACGATTCTCCCGGTTGCGTCAATCAGAGCGCGCCGCGTTCGGCGATTGTCCTAAGAACGCTGAGGAGGCCGGCTTCCCGCGCCGCCTTCAGCTCCTCCTGGCTTCGGCCGCCCACCGCCGCGTTCGTCGAGACTGAAATGGCGCGGATTGTCTCGCTGTCGAGCCTGGCGTTGAGGAGCGTGTCCCAGATCGCCTGATAGGTGGCGCCGTATTTGCGCAGGAAGTCTTCGATGCCGTCGGCATTGAGCGTGTTGGAAATGAACGAACCTTGCAGCGTCCATTTCGGGCCCGGCCCGTACATAAAGGCCCGGTCGACATCCTCGACCGAGGCGATGCCGTCGCGCACCAAAGCGATGGCTTCGCGCCACATCGCGCCCATCAGACGCAAGGCAATGTGGCCAGTCACTTCCCGGGTGAGCGTCACCGGCTTCTTACCGATGGCCTCGTAGATGGCGCGCGCCCGCGCGATCGCCTGCGCATCGGTCGCCTTGCCGCCGACGATCTCGACCAGCGGCATGAGATGCACCGGATTGAACGGATGGCCAAGCACGATGCGGCGAGGCAGGCGGCACTCGGCCTGCATGTCGGATACGAGAAGCGCCGAGGAGGAGGAAGCGATGATGACCTCGTCGCCGAGATGGTCCTCGATCTCGGCGAGCAGCCGGCGCTTGAGCTGCAGATCCTCCGGCCCGTTTTCCTGCACGAAGTCGACGCCGTCGAGCGTCTCGGCTAGCGTCGGTGGAAGTTGGATTTCGCCCGGCTCGGGCGAGGGGCCTTTCAACACGTCGAGATCGGCCATCAGCGCGGGCAGCACGTCTCGGAAGGTTGCCTCGCGCCGCTCCGTCGGATCGTAGACACGCACGTCGTGGCCGGCATGGGCAAAGCAGGCGGCCCAGCGCTGCCCGATCACTCCGAACCCGACGATGCCGATGGTCAGCTTTTCCATTGTCAGGCTCTCCTTCCGATGCTAATGGGATGGCTTGCCATGTGCGGCCTCCGTCACTCCAGGGTCTTCAGCGCAACCGCGCGAATCTTTTCTGCGCTCGGCAGCATCGCCGTTTCGAGAGGCTCGGAGTAGGGGATCGGCATGTCGGGCAGCCTGACGCGCGCGGCGGCCGGTGGACGGCAAACAGACGAGGAACCTGGGCCGGCATATCTCTTTGGATCCGCGTAGCAGGCTTCCAATGAACCCGGGTGATCAGCCAATTTGCGTCAAGACTTGTTGCAAGTCGATCCATGGTCGGTATTCCTAACTCCTATCTCGGTGAAAGATCGTCATACTTGGATTGGTTTCGCAGCGTGGACGAAGGATACATTTAAAACGCGGGGCCGATTTTAGAAGAACCAGGCCGTTGCTGGCGACGTCGAATAAGAGTGGTTCTCTTGTTGTCGGAGCCTTTTTCTCATAGCCTTTGGCTCCTCCGTTGCGCCGCGCGCATTGGCGTTGGCTTGTTAGCTGCCTGATCGCTGGGTTCGTCGACAATATAGTGCGTCAACGAGTTTTCGGCTGTAAAGAATCCGTCAAGTTATTTAAAGGTTTTGTTGAAGCGCTTAACAAAGATCTGGGAGAGTCACACTGACTTGATTGAGCGTTGAACCCACTTCTTGCTTCAGCCTCTCTATGGACGTGAAAGCCTGACGCCCCTATGCCATGGGAGTCCAATTTAAGCACCATCGGACCGAGTACCGATGCGGGGCAGTGTTTCTCCGCCCCTGATGGGGTGATCGCCGACCCCCTTGGCACCGCCGGGCAACCAACAGCTGATATCTGTCGAATCTACGACACAACGGTGATGTGCTGAAGGTTCTGCAAATTCTCTAAGCGGGGCGGCCATGGCAGGGTCACATGGGGAAGCGCCGGTCAAGTGGGATTAGCTTGTCATATCGACGGCTGTGCTGCCTACAACAAGCTGGTCCGCTCCGATGGCGGCAATGATGGCGTCACATTAGCTGGCTGCTGGTCACACAGTCGGCGCAAGTTCTATGCGCTGCATGTAGCAAAAGCTCCGAGATTGCAACGACGACGATCGAGCGATGGCGAAGCTCTGGCAGATTGAGGAGACCATCCGCGGGCAAAGCCCTGAAGCCGTGTCGCGGCGCGTCAGCAAACCTCCGCCGCGATCGTCACCGAGCTCTTCGTCCTCTCGCGCGCGAAGGCTAAACGAGGCGAGTTGAGGATCAGCGTGCCGATGGGCTATGTCTGGCATCGCGACTATGGTCTGGGTTTTGATCCTGATCTGCGCCTTCAGCAGGCTATTCGAACGATATTCGAACGGTTTCGTATACTTCGCAGCGCACGGCAAACACATCTGTCGCTGGCGGCAGAGGGAATGTTCTTTCACCGGCCATCTGATGGCAAGCGCCTGACATCGTTCGAGTCTACTAGCTTCTCAAATCCCGGACGAGCAACTATTCCGCTGGCCGATCGCCCGACATCATCGTGGATGAACCTCAACGGTGCGGAAGCCGCGATGGCGTGCGACGGTAATGCCGATCCTCTTTATTGTCTCCCCGGTCGATCGCTCGCCGGGAACAAGACCTAGGTAGCCCATCAACTGGCGGGGGCTCTCGAACCGGCCGGCATCCCTACTTCCGCCACAAACGTCACCGCGGCGACGAGATCGACACCACGCAAAGCCTGGAGAGCGCGCACGACCGCAGCGAGTGACCAGTTCGGCACGAATTCGGCGATAACCTTTTCGAGCCGCTGCACCGCTCTCTGGCAGTCCGCACGGCTTCGACCATCTCCTGCAGCGCGATCTGATGGGCAGGATGGTCGAAGTGCTGCTCTTGTAGCCATCGAAGATAACGCATCGTCCAGCTCCTCTTGCCGGGATAGGGACGACCGTGCTTCAACATGAAGGAGTTAACTTGCCGGTGATGGATGCGCAACATTTGGACAGCACTCGCGCGAGCCCGGACAAGGTCGCGCATGGCCTCATGACCTTTCATCGGGAACCCAGACCGCCGTCAGCTCGCCGGCCCGCTATAGCCGGGCGAGCGAAATGGGATCGCGGCGGTTCGTCTGTACCCGGTCGCCTGGCTTCCTCGGGATCAACGATGGAGCGACGACGATGCATTCGTGACCGAGTGAGCGGATCAGCCGGTAAAGCCCGTAGCCAGTGGTCCCGCCTCGTAACAGAAATGCACGTGCTCAAATTTGGCTGTGATCCGCTTGATCGCGCGACGCATCCCCGCATCGGACGCCTCGACCTCGCCCCAATAACGTATCTCGCCGTTTCGACCGGATTCAGCAACGGCAATCGCATTCTTTAGTTTTGCAACATCGATTCCGACAAAAGCTTCTCTATAATCAGGCACGGCTCATCCTCCTGTTATGAGGATCGGCCCGGCCTGTCCGAGCAACCCTCGGAAGAAAAGTCTAGGGCGAGCCACCTCACTCCCGAAGAAGGACATACGGTCTTACATCTCGCCGAGGCGAAGGCCGATCTTTCCGCCTGGCCTGGCAAATGGTCGGGCAAATACCCGGTTGAACGGCTGGGTCGAGGAAGTCATCGAGCAGACGCTCACCTTCTTCCGCCTGCCGCGCCAGCATCACAAGCACCTCAAAAGTAGCAATATGCTCGAGCGTCTCAACGAGGAGATCCGCCGCGGCACCCATGTCGCGCGCATCCTCCCCCAATGCCGAGAGCTGCTGCGCCTGGTCAGAGCGCTTGTCGTCGAAACCCACGAGAACTGGATGGCGGCCAACCGTTACAACATCGACTACCTCAGAGAGCACAAGAAGCTCGCTCTCCGTCACGCCGCATGACAGCGCCATGGCCGCGCCAATTTGCTGAACGTGAGGCACAGAACCGACCCAACCACTTCGGCTTGGCTGCTTGCTGCGCTAAGTCACTGAACAGCCGCAGGGAAGGCATTTCGGGGAGTTCCTCGGCGCAATAGCACGACTTTTAATTGGTCCTCTTTCGTGAAACGCGGCACGAGGCCCGCCGCCCAGTGTTCGCCTGGAGGATCGGAATGATCAGACATCGCCAAAGGTTTGGTATGCGACGCCTCGAGCGACAGTCCGAAGACCAACGGACATTTATGCAGCCGACTTGTGGGAGCTCATCGGGAAATTTCCAAATAGACCGAAACTCTCGCTTTATTGCGAGCGACCGCATCACAGTAACCTAGCTGACACCTGCCATTGCGACCAGCATCAAGTCCGATCCGCTCGATATGCAAGGCGGGATCCTTCAGCACCGCTACAAGATCATCAGGGTGGCTGACCACCTTCACCTCACGGCAAAGCCTGCCCGTTTCGTCTACAATGCAAAACGGAGGTCTCTTTCACCGATAGATCCAATCCAGCATAATGCTTCATGCTGCTCGATTGCCGCCGGTGACGACGGCGACTTTGCCCAACCAAACTCCTTTTCTATCGTGCGGTCAAACCACCGTCTATCGGAAGGGCAACGCCCGTGATATGCCTTGCCGCGTCGGTAGCGAGGTACACTGTTAAGCTCGCGATTTCTTGTGGGGTAGCTACGCGGCCCTGCGGTATCGCCTCGATCTTCCTTTGGATGACTTCTTCTGCACTGACCGGCTTATGATGACCCGACACAAGCATAGGCGTATCAACAGCGCCTGGGCAGACAGCATTGATGCTAATTCGCTCCTTGGCGTGGTCTAGGGCCATGGCTCGCGTAAGAAGAACAACCGCGCCCTTCGACGCACAATAGGCAGCGAGTCCGGAACATCCAACCAGACCCACGTTAGAAGCTATATTGATAATGCTGCCGCCGCCGCTCTTCCGCATAGCCTTCACAGCGGCGCGGCTAAAATAGAATACACCGTTGACGTTGGCATCCAATGTCTGACGCCAATCGTCGTCGCTTGTCTCAATGGCATTCCCGCGCCTGATGATGCCGGCGCTATTAATCAAGATGTTGACCTTTCCGAACCGCTCTACACTGGAATCAATCACCTGGTCGGCGAAGGTGGAGTCAGTCACATCGCCCAGCATCAATTCGGCCTGACAATTGAGTTTCTGAATTGTTTGTAGCGCTCTTTGGCCTCTCTCTCGATCGCGGCCGACCAATACGAGCGAGGCGTTCTTTGCGGCGAACGCCTGTGCGATAGCGCCGCCTATGCCTGAAGTTGCACCGGTGATGATAACCACCTTCTTGGAATCTGTCATGGTAGCCTGCTCCTCCGGACTAGGCGACTGGTCTGCTCATAAGCGCAGAACGCTCGTGCCTTAGCGTACGATTTCGAATCCGCTTGCGAAGAACCATTCGACCCCTCGCCGAGAGCCAAAAGCACCGCCGGATGCGCCCCGGTATTAATCCACCGCATATTGCCCACTCTACAAATATTTATCCAGTTAAGATTTTGTTAAAGGTTTACAACGAATTTCCGTCTTGTTCTAACTGTATACTTGTTGATATTAGCTCCCCTGTTCATCTGTTTTCTCTTCGCCGCCATGGCTCACACCGGGCCGCAAATTGCAGTAAGAGCAACGAGGCGCGGATCTACCCACTACGGGCAATGGCGGACTTGAAGGCCGCCTCATAGCTGATCGAGATAAGAACGGAGCGGTTTTGCGTAACGAACAAGATGCCTTTGATGCGCTTCGGAATGCAATGTCGCGACGAAAAACGCCGGACGAGCGAATTCGCGAGTTTACCAATCAGCTGTCGTTGTAGAAATAGAGAGGCGGCGGTTAAAATACATGCCCCTATTGCATTGATTAAAGCGGTCGTCGAACAGTACGGCCAACGGGATATTGGCCATGGGCCCCTCTCGCGGCGCCTTTTTTGAGGCCGAATAGATTATATAACGGTGACAGTTTTCTCGTCTGGCTGGCCCGAAGATGGGGCGAAAGACTATGCTCATGGATTAGGAGTAGCTTTCTGCTCCGGGAGCCGCGTCGGCTCCTGACAAACATTGACAAGTAAACCCGCCGAAATCAGCGGTCCCTCGGCGATAGGGCGATTGTAAACCGCGTCGCAATGCGGAGGCGGCCCCTCCCATGTCACCGCAGGGGAATCGCACATGTGTAGAATCAGACTCTTGCTCGACGTGTGCAAATCGATTTTGAGGGAGCTCCGGATGCTCGGAGGTTGCGATGGTGTTTCTGGGTGTATTCCGGACCCGCGAGACTTAACCGTCCAGCACCCATTGCCGGAGATTGTTCGTGGCGTTTTGCCGGGGTGCTTTGCGGAGCGACGCACTGCACAGAAATGGAGTTGTTCGCCAAGAACCGTCTCGATCTATTGCGGCAGTTCACCCCGCTCGAGCGCGGCGCGCCCTGCCACGACATGCCGCGTGCCGGCGGCTCTCGATCCTGTCGCCCTCAACGCTGCCTTGATGCGCTTCATGGACGCTCTGATCATTCCGGCGAGAGCGTCGTCGTAACTGTCTCCGACACTTCCGGCGGAAGGCTCGATGACTGCTTCCGCCAGCCGCTCCGAGTATTCTATGGTATTGGACGCCGCGAACCGAATGATGGACGAGCCCACCGCGATGGACCCCGCGGATCATGGAGTGCCTGCTCCAAGGCCATCGAGGACGAAGTCGGCTGGGCTGTTCTGCTCACCCGCCAGCCGACGATGCGGCGAGCGAAAACATCGATGAACGAAAGCCACATAAACGAAGCCCTGCCAGGTGGCCCACGTAGGTGAAATCGGAAACCCACAGCATGTTCGGCCTTGGTGCGCGAAACTGGCGGTTTACGCAGTCGAGCGGACATGGAACTGCCTTGTCGCTGGCGGTCGTTCGGATCGGTTGCCACGGATGATGCCCCGAATGCTCATCGCCGCATGAGCCGAGCGACGCTGCATCCGGCTACATCGAAGCTCTCAGATTGAATTAGACCGTATGTTCGCGGGGTGAGCGTGGCCCGCCCCCGCGGTAAGCTGAATTCGGGGGTTGCTCTGGATTGGCCGGAGCCGAGCCCCAAGCTTAGCTAGGGCGAACCGTGGAAGAGGGTAGCGTAATTTTCATTGGCCTGGATACATCCAAGTCGAAGATTTCAGTTGTGGTCACCGAAGGAGCGCGCAACGGCGAGGTGCGGTTTTTTGGCGACAGGCGTCTGTGACGTCGATGGTCAACAGACTTTCCAGGGGCGGAGCCAAGCTTCACTTTCGCTACGAAGCAGGTCCAACCGGTTACGGTGTTGGCATCATCCCTCGTGCCTAAGCGTGCGGGCGACCGGATGAAGACAAACCGCCGGCATGCCGTAAGGCTGGCGCGGCTGCATCGGGCGGGCGAACTGAGCTCGGTCTGGGTTCCGGACGAAGATCATGAGGCGATCCGCGACCTGGTGCGAGCCCGCGAAGCTGCCAACGACGCGCTGAAGCAGATTCAATCTTTCTTGTTGCGTCACGGCCGCATCTATACCGGACGCAAGGCATGGACGCGCGCCCATGTACGATGGCTGGCATGCCAGGCATTTGATCACCCCGCCCACCAAATCCTGTTGGCAGAATATTGCCAGGCGATCGAGGATGCCAGCGTGCGTCTGGACAGGCTGACGCAGTTGGTAGTGGAGACCGCAGCTTCCTGGTCGAGGACGCCGGTTGTGGCCGCCTATCAAGCGATGCGCGGGTTGCTTTCATGATCGCGGCAAAACCTTTGTCGTCGAAATCGGCGACGTTAGGCGCTTTGATAATCCCCGTCAGTTGATGACATATCTCGGTCTGGTGCCGTCGGAGAGCTCGACGGGCGAACGCGTCAAGCGTGGTGGGATCACCAAGGCGGGTAACACAAGGGCTCGAAGGATCCTCATTGAAGGGGCCTGGACATATCGCTTCCCTGCACGGTAAGGCTGGGATCAGCCAGGCGACCTACTTCAATTGGAAAAAGAAATATGCCGGTATACTGTCGTCGGAGATGAAGAAGCTGAAGCAGCTCGAGGATGAGAATGCACGGCTAAGGAAGATCGTCGCCGATCTGACGCTGGACCGCGAGATGCTGCAGGATGTCATTCGCCGAAAGCTCTGAGGCCTGCTCGCAAGCGTGAGGTGGTGAAGGGCATGTGCCGCGATTGGATGAACTCGATCCAGCGTTCCTGTGGAGCGTTGAACTTCGATCGGTCGACCTACCACTACATCTGGGGTTAATCGTGGTGCGACTGCACCGGCTCACGCCCAGGCAAGCCGACGGATAATGCTTTCATTGAGGCTTTCAACGGCCGCTTACGGGCCGAATGTCTGAACCAGCATTGGTTCCTAACCCTGCGGATGCCCGCGAAAAGATGGAGGATTGGCGTCGATACTACAGCGAGGAACGGCCTCATGGCGCGATCGTCCAGAAACCTGGGGCGGTTCAAAGCCGCCGAGGCTCTAATTGCCGTTGGGTGAAAGTTCCGTGGCAAGTCACAGAATCACAAATGCCACCCGTTGATGTGAGTACGCTTTTAAAGGCCACCGACTGTTTCTTTCTGAGTATGTATGTCGTACCTGTGGCGGGTTTTCGAAGCCGCAATACTTGCCTTGAACACGACGGAGACCGCACCCGTTTGCTATTCAGTCGTTCGGCTTCTCAAGTGAGTAGCCAGCCGACCTGACGGTACGGATGACACTGCCGGGCGAGGCCGTCTTCAACGCCTTTCTGATCCGGCTGATATGGACGTCGACGGTGCGTGCACCGATATGGATATTTTCTGGCCAGGCCGCGCCGATCAGTTCGTCTCGGCTGAAGACCTTGCCCGGAGCCTCAAGCAAATGTCGCAGCAGGTTGAACTCGATCGGTCCGAGATGGATGTCGTGGCCATTACCGCGAACTCGATGCGCATCGAACTTCATCTCAAGGCTGCCGCAACAGAGCCCGCGGCCGTCTTCAATCCCGTTTGAACCCCGTTTCGGCAGCGCCAGTTTCGCCCGCAGAAAGTCAAGCAGCTTGGCCGGCGCGACCGGCCGCACAAAGCTCTCGTCAATGCCTGCCTTCAAGAGGTCGAGGTGCTGGTTCTCGGCGCCGGGCGCGATCAGGGCAATAACCGGCAGGCCGGCGGTTCGGGGCTCCCCCTTCAGCCGCACGCAGATTGTTGAGCCTGTCGCGCTTGCTGGCCCACAATCCAGCACTACCGCCTGGAACTCCCGTTCATCGGTCAATGCAAGTGCCTCCTTTACGCCGCCTGCCGGCTCGCTCGTGAAGCCGTCCACCCCCAGAATGTGGCTGAGGAACAGATAGAACTCCGCATCTTGCGAACAAATCAGGACCAGTGGCTTCATCAGCGCACCCCAGAGCCGAATCGGTCTCGATCGCCTCGGTTGAGTAGGCTAACCAACCTTGAGAACATCCTCGAGATCGAGTCCCTCTACTGAGCCATCGGCTTTTCGCGGTCGCAGCCGACAATGAGGATCTTCTGCCCGAGATCGACAAGTTTGGCGAGCGTATTTAGAGAGGTAGTGGAGTTGCCGATACCTGCAGCATAAAGTAATGTGACGTAAACTTACCATACTACTTCTTTCGTCCGTTCTATCAATTTGCGGATGCCGGTTGGCAGCTCGCGCCTCACAATGAGTGTATCAAAACTCGTGCCAATTTGGCTGATCGAGCCGAAGGAAATGAATTTTGGTTGTTTTCAGCAATTTAGCTTAGCTAGGAGCAGACAAACCATCCCACGCGACGAGCCTATGTTGCGGATTCGACAAAGCAACAGGGTTGTTGGTGAGTCCGCCACAAAATCCCGGGTTCCGGTCGGCATCGACGCTCTCAGGGTTTCGTCTATTAACCGTCTCGAAGCCGCTCAAAGCGCATGATATTGCAATGGCCCTAAACGACCTCGCATGCCATGAAAGCGGCAGAGTCGTGTTCCGATCGGATCTATGGCGACAGACTGGTTCGCACATTGATGACTTCGGAACGGGACGAACCGCGGGCGTGTTCGATGGTTCACGTGCAGACGAGGGCTGGCCATCACCAATTCACAGATCCCGCAGGCGCTCACGCGGTGGCGGCGCATCGATTCATACCTCGGGTCATTGACGCTGAAGGCTCTTGATCCGGCCGGAGTGAATCCCACGCTCGTCAAGCAGAGTTTCTGTTCCCGGCCAATCCGGCGCTGATCTTTATCGGCAATCATAACCATATCATGAGGCGAAGCCCATTCAATCCTTCCTATCCAACGCTTTCAACCGGATCAAAGAACGGCACCGATACTGCGCCCAAAACTGTGGCTCCCATATCGGGCGTTGCAAGTACTCGCGGTGCTGTAATCAACTTCCGAAGAGCGTAGTGCGGCAAATCCGCAGGGTCTGGACGGCGAAACGGTGACAGAGATCATGAATCCGCGGAACGTCGCGATTCCCCTCCTGCCGATCCGATTTGCCGGGATATCCGTGCCTGGCGGGCATGTCGCCTTGATTTCTGCCAGGGCGGCAGGAAAGTCTTTTTAAAAACCTCGCCCTCCAGTTCGTTTCGTGGCCGAGCCGACAGCTTGGCAAAGCCCAGAGCTTTCAGTTCGCATCCGATCGCGGGGTGAGCAGGGCGGAGGAGTTACACCTGCCGGCCTCTCGCAGGACAGTACGTGAACCTCTCGATTCACACCACTCCAATCAGGCAAAAGTATTCGTTCCGAATACCCGCCAGTGCAAGAACAGCCGGGGTTCCCCCGGGCCAGTGTCTCAAAAAGAGATTGGCTCGGGTCTTATGAGACTGAAAGCGCTTGAACTTTCGCATAATCCAGGCGGTTGACGTAGTCAGCCAGAGTAGACAAAGCCGAGAATTCAGCGCCGCCTTGAGGGCTTCGGCTTGTTGCTCGCTCCGGCAATGCACGAGACCATCGTCGGCATATCGACACCATGAAAGGTCGGGATACGTCCGCGTCATCCAGAAATCAAATGCACAGTGCGGGACAAGATTCAGCAAGATCGGACTCACCACGCCCGCTTGCGGGGTGCCGCGTGTTCGCTCCATGACTTCTTCGTTCTTTTCCATCGGCGCTGTCAGCCATCTTTTGATGTAGAGCAGAGCTCACTTGCCCTTTACGTCCTTTCTGACCGCCTTCAGCAGGAGATCGTGCGGAAGGTTGTCAAACAGCCCTTTGATATCGGATGCCCCCCAGCGTGTTAGGTTGGAAAGGGTGTAATCGACCAGCCGATCAAGTCAACGGCACGCTGAAGTATGGCCTCGGTGCGAGGAAGACTGGATGAAGCGGCGATGACATGTCCCAAACAGTCTAAATAATCGCCTTTTCTGACAATTGGCGTCTGGGGTCGAACGTAAAATTTCACCTCGGCGACACCTGATACAGCAGCGGCCTCACTGTCGCCACCAATCCAATCAAGCATCCCATCGCGATCAGCCACCAGAAATCGCGCGGCCGCTGTCTGTGAATGCCTTTTGCGCAAATCCCATTCCTCGCCGATGGCAAGCTTAATATGCGCGGTGATGAGATCAACACCGTAAGCCAGATGAATCAGTTGGGGCGTTGGCGAGCCATGAAGGCGCGGATTGACCTCAATGACGACTGGGCCACGCTTGGTCCACCGGAATTCAATGCCCGTTGGCCCCCAGCCCAGGCCGAGAGCGCGCAAACAGCTTAGCGAAAGATCGGCGATACGCTCACGCTCGTCATCACTCAGCAGTGCCGGGTAGGCGCCCGAACCGTAGACGAAATGCGGTGGAGGACCGAAGTCGCCGGTGCCAATCCCAATGACCTCATTCCCCATTATGTCGGCGGCATACCAGGGGCCTTCTGCGAATTCTTCGACCAGTATACTCGGCTCCGACCGCCATGTATGCTGCCCGCCCAACAGATATTTCGTATGTTGGGCTAACTCGTCGACAGTGCTGCACAATCGGACACCCTCGCTGTTGCTGCCCACCGCAGGCTTAACTATCACCGGCAGTCCAATCTCCGCGGCAGAATCTTCCACTTCCGCTACATTGGCCGCCAAGCGATAAGCAGGTATCGGAACGCCTGAGGCCGCGAGTATTTGACGCTGGGTGTACTTATCGCAGCATTGTTCAACAGCGTCCGGGTTCGGTCCCGGCAGATCGAAATGACGGCAGAGCTTGCCAACTGTCGCATACACCGGGTCCAACGCGCCCGTAATGCCAGCGATACCATAGGTCGTTCGGAGCCGGGAACATTCGCGGATCAGCGCATCCAGATCGTCTGTATCAACACGGATCGTCTCAGCCTCTTTCGCCCCAAAATGGTCATACCGAGTTGGATCGTCCGAAAGGGTAATTGGCTGGAGGCCAAGACGCTGAGCAGCCTGGACGTAGAGCAGGCCGGAGCCCATTCTCGTACCCCCAATCAAGATCAGTGCTCTTGCCATTGCTGTGGACCTCCTGTGCGTGCGGTGCGGCGGTCTGAGGGAATGGCGGCATCCTTGCCGCCGCGCGTGATCTCAGACCTTGCCCTGACGCTACCATCCTCAACGATTCTGCAGCGTTAAGAATTTGCGAATTTTTATGTCGACTTTGTTGCAACCGCTGCCGTCCAGGTCTTGTGTGCGTCTTTGCAAAGCCGCCGGCCGATCTCCAACGTCAGGTCGGCGAGAGCTTCTTTGGCAGGAGATCTGCAGATCTGAAGGAATGCTTTCAACCTGGCGCCGACACCGACAAGGCGCCGCTCATACACGAAGGTGAGGAGGTAGGCACTGTGTTGTGGTCGCCTGAATGTGAACGGACACTGAACTTTGGCTCTGACCCAGATTCCGTGCAATTCTCTCATGTCGCGCCAATCAGTCGGGCATGAAGAAGATCGAACTTTCTGCGTCCGTACATTTGGCGTTTTACCAGCTTGAGCTTGGTGGTCTGACCTTCGGTTTGCCCATCGGGTCTAACCCGCTGACGCGGGAGAGGTGGGGTCTCCTGCTGGGATGTTGGGGTGTTGAGAACCAATCCCTGACCAGGAGACCGACCGATGACCGACGCTCCGGCAGCGGTGAGCCCGCTGCGCCGCCGCATGCCCCATTAAAGATCCCATGACGGTGGTGGATAGCGACCAGCGCTCCGGCAGAGTGGGGTTGCTGACCAACAACTCTGTGGGGGCCAATCATGCATGTTGTAGCCGATCGATCTACGGCGCCTGCCGCTATCCGCACCGATCTTGGTGCTATCTTCGTTTCTTTGGAACTCAGTAAATCGACCTGGCTGATCACTTGACTGTCGCCGGGCCGTGGGGGGAAGGTGTCGAAAGCTTCCGATTGACATAGTCAGCCAGAGAGAACAGGGCCGAACGACTGAACCGCCCATCATAGGCAAGCCATCCCCGAAGGAGCGGATCGATCTGTTTGGCAATTTCCGCCAGCGTCCCCGGCGTTTGCCGAGGTATGTTCAAGCTCTTGATCGTGGCCCGCATCGATTTTAGCGCCGCCGGACTGACCGCTGGCGTATAGCCACAGAAGAACTCACTCCGCTGTGACGTCGCCGCCTGACGCGGCCGGAACTGGTATTCAAGGAAGTCAAATTTGACAGTCGGATACATTTCCCGGCGCCGATTATCTTTGCAGTAGACGATCTGGGTCTTGGGCGGATGCATCTGAAGTCTGCACTCTGCCAGCCGCACTTGAAGCTCCGCCTTGAGGGCTTCGGCTTGTTGCGCGCTCCGGCAATGCACCAAACCATCGTCCGCATACCGACAACCATGGAAGATCCGGATGTGTCCGGGTCATCCAGACGTCAAACGCGTAATGCAGGAAGAGATTCGAAAGGATTGGGCTGACCACGCCCCCTTGCGGGATACCACGCGTACGCTCAACGACTTCTCCGTTCTTTTCCACAGGCGCGGTCAGCCATCTTTCGATGTAGAGCAGAGCCCAGTTGCATTTAACGTGCTTTCTGACCGCCTTCAGCAAGAGATCATGCGGAAGATTGTCAAACAGGCCTTTGATGTCGAATTCCAGAACCCAATCGTACTTCCAGCACCGCTGACGCGTCACCCCACGGCATCCAGAGCCGATTTTCCCGGCCTGTACCCGTAGGAGTCCGGAAGAAAGAGGGAATCCAAATCCGGCTCAATCATTTGCTTGACCACAATCTGCGCGATCCGATCGCTGACCGTGGGCACACCCAAAACCCTCTCGCCTCCAGTCTTCTTCGGAATGGAGACGGCGCGCACCGGCGGCGGAAAGGAGGTCCCAGAAGACATCCGATTCCAGATCTTGTAGAGGTTTCCTGCAAGACCTTGCTCGAACATCTCCAAGGTCACACCGTCCACTCCGGCTGCGCCATGGTTGGCTTTGACCGCTTTGTAAGCTTCGTACACTTGCCGTTTCTCAATTCGAAACGGCTTGTCTGTCGTACCTATCGAAGTCATCCTGTTTCCAGTTGTTCCAAACAATACGACCACCTGATCCGATCCCTTTGCTCCGGCCCCATTACAGAGCCCTCGACGCTCATACGGATCGGTCCGCCCCAGTCTCCTGCATCGGTACTCTCGCCTCACGGTTTCTCCGCTTGGGCTTCTCCCTTGGCATCAGGAGCCTGGTCCTGCAGTTCCGCGTAAAAGCCTATGTCCGACTCACGCCCCCTCTACGCCGGTCGCCGCCCGCGCAATCGTTAGGCACCCGGCGGACTTGTCCCAGGATGACGAAACAGTCCTGGTTTCGACGACATTTAAATTCATAACGACGCGTCTTCAGAGGGTCCCCTTTCGTTCGTCTTTCGGACACGCACCTGCTCGGATCTCGTCCGAACTTTTCATCCGACGCTCACCACCACGGCTCTTTACCGCAGCAGCTCGGACTGGTTTGAGACCCGCTCCTGAAAGCCGATCCCGGGGGGCCGTCCCCCATCATTCACGCAGCTTTACGCTACGGTCTTAGTTCATATTGAACTCCTTCCGCTGCTCTGCAGCACACTTTCGTCAATAAAGACAAAACGATGTGGCTCAAGTCGCATCCTCGGCTGCCGCCCGGTCATCCAGGGTTGCCGGGCCTGGCGGATGTCCGGGCGATCTTGCTCGCTCGCCAGCAGCGTTTATGGAATGGCTCGCCCACTCAGGCTCCTGCACAATGGCGCAGGTTCAATCGAGAAAGGGACAGGTCATGCAGATCGCATTATTGGGAATTGATCTCGGCAAGAATAGCTGCAGCGTCGCAGGCATCGATGCCAGCGGCGAAGTTCTTCTGCGCCGACGACTGCACCGCAACAGCATTCCCAAATTGGCCGCGAGGTTTCCTGGATGCATCATTGCGATGGAAGCGTGCTGCGGCGCTCATCATCTCGGCCGGGTGCTGCGAAAGCAGGGTCACGTAGTTCGTCTCATGTCGCCGGAATACGTCCGCCCCTATGTGAAGGCGCAGAAGAATGACGATCGCGACGCTGAGGCAATTGCTGAAGCCGCGACCCGGCCAACGATGCGGTTCGTCGCCCTCAAGAGCGAGGAGCAACTCGACCTGCAGAGCCTCCATCGCGCCAGAGATCGTTTGGTCGGTGAACGGACAGCCCTGATCAATCAACTGCGTGCAATTCTTCTGGAGCGCGGCATCACAATTCCGCAGGGTCATCAGAAGCTTGAAAGCATGCTTCCGCAACTGATCGAAACCAGCGGCGATCTGTTGAGTGATCGGATCCGCCGTTTGCTCGAAGAGATGTGGCAGGAGCTTGGTGATCTCACCCGACGCATCACATCGTTTGATGATGAGTTCACTGCCTTTGCCCGCAATGATGCCTCGTGTCAGCGACTGGAATCGATTCCCGGCATAGGATCGTTGAACGCCACCGCCTTTGTCGCGGCGATCGACGAGGCGCAGGCCTTTGCTCGCGGCCTGGCTGGGGCTGGTGCCGCGGCAGATGACCACCGGCGGAAAGCCTCGGCTGTTGGGCATCAGCAAACGGGGGAACGCATATCTGCGCCGCATGCTGATCCATGGTGCAAGGGCAGCCATGCCGCATCTGGCGCGCACCCAGACCGCAACCGGCTCGTGGCTGTCAATGCCGCCGCAAATTTCCCCAAAAGTGCCGAAGTAAAATTCCCCAATTATGCCGACGGGGTCGTCATGGAGAGATGGCCGTTTTTCGGCGGCCGTCCCCGCGGTTTCGGCGGAGGGGTGAAGGCTGGCGGCGTGATCAGCGCCTTCGAGCGGACATGCTCCGGCATGAGCTCGGCATGCTGACGCAATCGATAGCTTGATCCCTCGATCTGCACGACGACGGCATGATGCAGAAGCCTGTCGAGCAGAGCGGTGGCAACGACCGGGTCGCCGAAGACATCGCCCCATTCGGCAAAGCCGCGATTTGAGGTGAGGATCATTGCGCCGCGTTCGTAGCGGGCGTTGACGAGTTGGAAGAACAGATTGCCGCCGCCGGCGATGACCGGCAGATAGCCGATCTCGTCGACGATCAGCAGGCTTGGCCTGCAAAAGAAGCGGATGCGCTCCTGCAGCCTGCCTTCCCGTTCGGCGCGTGCGAGCGCGGCGATCAGATCGGCGAGTGTCGTGAAGTAGACGCTCTTGCCCGCCTTGACGGCCTCGACGCCGAGAGCGGTGGCCAAGTGGCTCTTGCCCGTTCCCGGCGGGCCGAGGAAATGGACAGCCTCATACCGCTCGATGAAGCCGAGCTGTGCGAGGGTGAAGATCCGATCCTTGTCGAGCGATGGTTGGAAGGAGAAGTCGAAGCCGGCCAGCGTCTTGATCGTCGCAAGCCGCCCCATCCGCAGTGCGGTCTTGATGCGGCTATTCTCGCGCAGGGTCAGCTCCTCGGAGAGCAGGATGTCGATCGCTTCCAATGCGGAGAGTTCGCCATGCTCCAGACGACGAACAACGTGATCGAGAGCCTCGAGCGCACGGGGCATCTTCAGGCCGACGAGATCGTGGCGGATGCGGTCGATCATTGAGGATGCGGTATCGAGGGCGGCACTCACGGGCGGTTCTCCCGTGCCATGGCTTTGCCGACGGCGTCATAAAAGGCCAGCGACCGATGAGAGACTCTGTCGCCAGCGCCCTGAAGAACGACGCTGCTTTCAGTGGACGGCGGCCGGGAACGTTGGGAGGCCAGGCTTCGACGATGATCCGGATGGACGCGTCGTTGCCTGCGCCCCTCCAGAACAGGATGGACGGCGATCAGCGTGCCGTTCTCGAAGATGCGGACCTCGTCCGCGAGCGAATGGACTTCGACCATCCGGTTGCGGGTCGCATCGGGGACACTGTAGGCATTGCCGCCGACGCTGACCATGCCTTCGCGGGAGATGCGGCGCTCCAACTTCAGAACCGAGCGGAAAGCGGCGAGCGGAAGCGGTCGCAAATGCGGCTGTTCTTCGGCGAAGGCCTCGTTGACGACGCGTAAGGTGGTGGCATGCGTGCGCGGATTGGCGACGCTGTCCAACCAGTGCCGCAGTTGAGCGTTGAGGTCGTCGAGGTTGCGGAACGAGCGCGCCAGGAAGAAGTCTTCCCGAATATAGCGAAACGGTCTCTCGACCTTGCCCTTCGTCTTGGCTCGATAGGGACGGCATGCCCTGGGATGAAAGCCGTAGTGACGCGCGAGATCAACAAGCGCACGGTTATAGACAATACTGTCTCGCCTTCGCCGATGACCGCGGTCTTCATCCGATCGTAAAGGATCTCGCGCGGAACGCCCCCAATCGCCTCGAACGCGGCGACGTGGCAACGCAGCACGGTCGGCAGGTTCTGATGCATGACGAAGCGCGCCCAGATGAGGCGGCTGTAGCCCAGCACCATGGAAAACAACCAGACGATCCTCGGCGTCGTCGGTTCATCGGTGAAGACGACATGAAACTGGGCAAAATCGACCTGCGCCTGCTCGCCCGGCGGTGTCTCGAAGCGAACCTCAAAGCCTTGCTCGCTCGGCGGCCGAACGTCGCGCAAGAAGTCGGTCAGCGCCGTGTAGCCGCCGGAATAGCCGAGATCCTTGATCTCGCGGAAAAGCCGCCGCGCTGTCAGGCCGGGATAGGCTTGCACCCGTTCGCGAAGATAGGCCGCGAACGGGTCGACCACCGTCGCTCGTGGCTTGCGCGGCCCATAGACCGGAGCCTCCAGCCCGCGCTCGATGTACTTGCGCACCGTCTTGCGATCGATACCAGCCTGCCTGGCGATCGCGGACACCGACAGACCTTGCCGATGTAGATCCAGGATCATCATCATCTCCCTCAGCTTGATCACCGAAATCCCCCTTCCGACCATCGGAAGCAGTATCGGTGATGACATGTGACCGATCTTCCGGGGCGCGCCCCGGAAGACCGGTTACGGCGCAGACTGGGGAAGATCCAAACGGCACATTTGGGGAGTATTGATCCGGTATCGACAGTGGCTGCGCCGACTGATCGCGCGCGCCCATCCGAATGTCGTCGTGGTCGCGTTGGCGGCAAAGATGGCCCGGATCATTTGGGCAGTTTTGCAGGTTCGAACACGCCGCCGCCGCCCTGTAATCGCGGCGTTGCGGCCTCGCGAACATCTGCGGGTGGAATGAGGAAGATGGCCTGAGAGTTAGACGACGCCTTGAAAACCCGATCAAAAAGATGGCGGGCCTCGCCGGAGCGTTTATGTGGATCAGGGCGTGCGGAGCTCCATCTTGGCCAAGGTGTGCCTTGAGACCGGATACGTTGGTGCAGATTGATCAGCCTCCTTCAGACCGCTTGCGGACGGGCGAGCCATACGTTTTTTGAAGAGGTAGCCGTTACGGATAAACCAGCGGGAGATCGAAGCCTGATCGACGTTCGTGCCCTTGGCCGCCAGTTCGGCGCTGAGTTCGGGCATGGTTATATCGTCCTTTTCGCCGATCCGGCGAAGCAGAAAGCTGCGGTGCGGGTCGAGCTTGGAATGCCGCCGCCCGCCGCCGGGCTGGGGATCAAGCCTCCCGGTCCTGCGCCAGACCTGCATCAGCCTGACGACGAAGGAAACCGACACGCCAAAGTGGGACGCCGCCGCATGACGCGAGTGCCCGGCATCGACAAAGCGGGAAACCCGTTCCCGAAGATCACGTGAATAGGCTTTTGGCATCGCAAATCACCTCCGGACGAAAGTATGTCCGCGACCCAGCGGGCTGGCCCGACCCGGGCTACACAGCCATCGTGGATTTCGATCCGGCGGAGGACACTTTCGCGCTTGAAGAACGGACGTGAAGATAGGTGCAGCCGTACTCCGCCGCACCTTTTCTACCAAGCGGCCCGCACGAAGACCGGGTGCCGCCCGAAGGCTTTTTCTACAAGCTTCCGAAAACGCTCAGAGGCGCGCCTTCGCGCACACTGGCCCGGCTGTCTGCCACCGGGTTGCCGCGTGCACACATTAGCGACTCCGCCCTTTGTAGCCCAGTGATAGGGCAAGGCATTATTTCTTCCCGAAAGGCTCCCATATGCAGTTAGGGCCTTATTGCTCAAGCAGCGGAGCCAAGGCTGCAACCGATTGATTTTAGATCACGTCGTGTCCGGCTTCCCTTGTGCAGATCCCGCGCAGCCGACTCGGATAACTTGGAGGGAAGTGATGGTCGGTGCCGCGCACGAAGCCCATCGTACCATATGGCGTAACAGGCGGAAGTTGTAGCAGTGGCGCCGAGACTCGAGAAGCAGCGCAAGCCATTCGCCACGGAAGGCGACCGGTCGCATGTCGGAAGGACGGCGGAATTACGTCGGGTTTCGTACGTTTGTGTCATCATCGTGCACCGCTATACTCCACGGAAGTGGCTGTTTTCAGGAAATTTTTTCGGTTGGCACGACACGTGCTTGGCTGTCCGCAACCGTTTCAAGAAGCGTGGTGATGGTAAAGGGATAAAAAATGAATCTAGGGCTTAACGGTAATGTGGCAGTGGTGGCGACCGCCTCCAGCGGCTTAGGTTTGGCCACAGCTGAGGAATTAGCGAACGAAGGCTGCCGCCTGTCAGTCTTTGGGCGGGGTCCGCGGCGACTAGAAAGAGCCGTGGATCGGTTGCGCAGCACAGGCGCGCAAGTGTTGGCACGCGCGACCGATGTAACTGATTGCGCAGATGCAGCAGCTTGGGTTGCCGAAACAGCACAGCATTTCCAGTGTATCGACGTCTTGGTGACGAATTGCGGCGGCGTTGCTACTGCGCCGTCCTCGGCCATAACGCCGAAGGATTTCGACGATGCGTTTGACCGAGTGCTTTTACCTTCGATAAGTCTGGTTACGGCGGCCTTGCCGTATCTGCGGCGCTCGCGGGCGGGGCAAATATTGATGCTCGCTTCCGAGGCTATTGTACGAAACGCCAATACATTTCGCGCTGTCGGGCGTCGCACGAACGGAGCTAGGGCCCTACTGCCACACGCTCGTACACAAATTGTCGGGGGAGAGCATCACCGTGAACGTGCTCGCTCTTGGAGCACACAGCACGGGGATTCACGAAGCCCATCGCCTCGGCGATCCTTCGGAATTCGCAGCAGTTGCTACATTCTTGGCCAGCGCACGCGCGGACTACGTCAGCAGCGCCCTGATCGTCGATAGTGGACTGAGTGCAACCGTCTGAACAATTCGTCGGACTAGGAGCCGCGCATGAACGAACGCTACGCAAACAGAACCGTCACCGATTTTGGCCCTTCAATCGCACATGCGTGTATTCGCGATCGTGCTGAGCAGGAGCTCACGTCCGCGTTTAATCTTCTAACTCTTGGAAATAAATCCGCAAACCGGCCGACGCGGCGCCTGACAGTGCACCATCAATTCAAGGCAGTCTGTTTAGTACAGCGCGAGCCCTGTCATTGGTACAAAATGAATTCTGAAGAGGTAGTTGATGCAGCTGAGGGAGTTCACGCATTTCCTGAGTTTCGACGTGCCTTTGATTGTGCCGAAACGGTTGATCCCAATCCCACACGCGCCTGGATTGGCGCGCATGAGGCGATGTTCCGCAATACAAGGCACGGCCTCTCTTGCGATTTGCATCAGCTGATCTCGCCTGCTTAACGGTGACCTTGACTTGAACTAAAGCGAAAAATCGTAGCTGTGAGTGGGTAATCTATTATGCATGATACAACTAGGATTTCTGCAATTGGTGCAGACGGATACCTGGAGCTCTTCGGAATTGATGGCAAGGTGGTCTGCATTTCAGGCTCGAGCCGCGGTCTAGGGAAGTCACTCGCCGGTTGCTTCGGACGGTTGGGGGCGAAGGTAGCCCTTTCCTCACACAATATTAAGGAACTGACCGAAGCAGAGGCCGAGCTTGCGGGCCAAGGAATCAACGTGATGGCTATCCGCGCTGATGTGCGGTCGCACGACGACTGCAAGGCACTGATCAGTGGCACGGTCGACCGGTTTGGGCAGATCGATGTGATGATCTGCAACGCAGGTACCGACATCATTAAGCCAGCGAGTTCATATGAAGAGCTGGAATGGGACGAAATTGTCGATACGAATCTGCGTGGCTACTACTATTGCGCCAAGTTTGCCGCCCAAGCAATGATGGCTCAAGGCGGCGGCAGCATTATCATGACCTCTTCGGTCGCCAGTTCGCTCGGCATACCAGGCCTGACTGTCTATGCTGCGAGCAAGGGTGGCGTCAATCAACTTACGCGTACCATGGCGGTAGAATGGGCCAACAAGGGTATCCGTGTAAACGCCGTCGCACCTGGATTCATCAACAACTTCATGGATGGGGTGCATCCTAATCTCGACAGCCCTTATCAGCGCCGCGCAATGGAACTCACTCCGATGCGACGCCGCGGCAATCTGTCCGAGTATTTCGGGCCTTACATTTTCCTCGCTAGCCCAGCCGCATCATTCGTAACAGGCGAGATTCTGTATGTCGATGGGGGCTACGCCGCCAGCTGATGCAGAACGTTTCGATGTTGCGGCGGTTTTTGAAGGAGACTGGACATGTTAAGCACAATACCAGATGAAGTGAACTTTCTAGACTGCACCTTACGCGACGGTGGCTATTACACAGGCTGGGATTTCGAGCCGGAACTGGTGGCGGACTATGTTGCTACTATCAACACTCTCCCAGTGCGCATGGTCGAGCTGGGCTTCGCTGGAAAGCCTGAGAGCCACGGATATTTCGCCAGTGTGACGAGTTCTAAGGCCGAACAGGTGGCTGCCGATCTCATGGTCAAGGTATGCGTGATGATCGATGCCAAGGATGTGCTTGCGAGCGAACTGCCTGTGCCCCTTGCCGTGATCCGGCTGACAGAAGGACTAGTGCCAGGGCATATCACAACCGTCCGCGTGGCGGCGCATTACAGCAACTTGCCTGCCTGCCAGAACATTTGCGCTGAGTTGTCTCACAGGGGCTTCCGAGTGTTTTTGAATCTCATGCAGATCGATGCAGCAAACGCTGCAGAAGTTGAGATGTGCCTGAAAGAGGTAACACAAATCGACAACATCGACGTGCTCTATATTGCCGATTCCTTTGGTTCTATGAAGCCGACTCGCGTTCAAGAATTTGTTGGCCGGTTTGTGGGCAGAATTGAGCCTGACATTGGATTCCACGGCCATGACAACCGCGGTTTTGCATTGGTCAATTCAGTGGCCGCCGCGATGGCGGGAGCTACCTGGATAGACTGCACGATGAGCGGCATGGGCCGTGGGGCAGGGAACACGGCTAGTGAGCAGCTGCTACCGCTTCTCGCTCACCTCGAAACTTCCAAGGAACAGGGGCTCCTGGAGCACGTCCTGCGTCGCTTTGATCCGCTTCGCAAACGGTATGGGTGGGGCAGCAGCGCCGCATATCAATTCGCGGGCTCAAACTTTATCCATCCGTCCTATGTTCAACAGCTACGTGAAGGCGGGGCATTGTCTGACGCGGCGATAATAAGACGCCTTTCGGACCTCCGCGTCGATGAACGGATGAGTTTCGCCAGCGAAAAGCTATCGGCGCTGATGGCCATGGACATCGCCTGATCGTAGATATCTCTATTTCGGTACCCCAATTATTTCCCGTTGGGAGGAAGCCATGGCTCTACAGAATGCAGTCGTAAAACCATCGGTCCTCCCGACCGATCCGCGGTTTTCATCAGGTCCTTGCCGTAAACATCCCGGTTGGAGCGTGCGCCCAACTATGCTGCGCTATGTTGGACGAAGTCACCGGAGCTCCGAGGGGGCACAAAGGCTGGGAGAGATAATCAGGCGCATGGGGTCTTTGCTAGAGCTGCCTGATAGCTGGCTCTGCGGAATCGTGCCGGGTTCGGGGACTGGCGCCTGCACCATGGCCTTACAAAATCTACTCGGGCCGTTTCCGGTCGAGACATTCTTGTCAGACAACTTCTCGCAGTATTGGGCAAATGAGATCGATACGTTGGCGCTTGCCCCCCAAGTACGGCACATTTGTGCTTATGGAGATTTTCCGAAAACTAGCAGGATCGACCCCAATCACGACATAGTTCTAGTGTTAAATGGCACTAGTAGCGGCGTCTGCCCACCGGATCTTGACTGGATTGTTCCTGACCGTGCCGGGCTTGTGATTGCAGACGCTGTCTCGGCAGCTTTTACGCGGCCCATCGACTACGATCGGATCGATGTTCTGTGCTGGTCATGGCAGAAGGCGCTTGGCGGCGAAGGCGGCCACGGCATGATCGCGCTCTCGCCTCGGGCCCAGGCACGGCTGAAAGCCGGTGGGCGCAACCGTGTAGCTAGGCTCATGAGACTGCACAACTCCGACGGATCTGTAAACAAAGCGTTCTTTGGCGGCCGCACGATCTCGACCCCCAGCATGTTCGCCGTCGAGGATATCCACTCTGCGCTCGACTGGGCCGAAGCGTGCGGTGGACTACCCGCGCTTCTGAACAGGGTTGCCAATAATTATGCTGTGATGGACGACTGGGTAAACTCTACTCCTTGGATCGATTGGATTTGCACCAATCCGGCAGCACGCTCCACCTGTTCAATTACTCTGCGGCTTGTACGTGAGCAACTCGCTGCCGGCGAGGCAGAGGACGAGCGTAAAGTCGTTGGGGGGATGATCCGTCTACTCGAAGCCGAAGGCGCGGCATTTGACATCTGGAGCTACGGTGACGCGCCGCCAGGATTCCGGATATGGGCGGGGCCTACAGTGGAGACAGACGACTTGGCGATTTTATGCGAGTGGCTGGGCTGGGCTTACAGAGAGACGTGCGAGGCCAGCATCCGACCCGAAGCGAGGGTCGTGCCCCACGGCTACTTTCCGCCTTCTAAGGCGCGCCCAGTTCAGCCACGGACTAGGCCGGATTGTCCTCCAAACGCCGCCCTCGAAAGCCCACCTGCTCAGACACTGGCTGATTGCTATGACGCCATACTTTTCGACGCGACGGGAGTACTGATCAGCAAAAATGAAGCCCTCCCCGGCGCTGCTGGTATCTTGGCGCGCCTTAATGAGTCCGGTCAGCCATATTATATCGTAACGAATATCAGCACTGGATCGGATGAAACAATATTCGCACGCCTCTGCGGCGCGGGACTCCCAATTCCGGCGGTCGACCGTATCGTCTCCGCGGGAGGCATTGCGCGAAATCGCGTACTCGAAGAGCTGGCGGCCGGACGGGTAGTTTCGTATGTGGGCAGCGCACACGCTGCGCATGACATTTTCGGCAAACATCCAAATCTTCATTGCGCTGATACGGCCGAGATATTCGATACGCTGGTAGTGCTCGATGACGAAGGTTTCGATTTTAAGCGGGCTGCCGATCATATCCTGTCGAACTTTCAACGCAGACTAATTGAGACGGGCGAAATGCCCCGTCTGATAGCGGCGAACGCGGACCTCATTTATCCCAGCAAGAACGGTTCGCTCGTCTTCGGACCCAGTATAGTTGGGCCAATGCTTCAGGCAGGACTCGCGCCGTTTGGAGCTCCTCCAATCTCAGTAGAGTTCATGGGCAAGCCAGGAAGAGCGATTTTCGAAGAGTGCATTGCTCGGGCCGGTACCGAGCGTCTTTTGATGGTCGGTGATCAGGTTGATACTGATATCAGGGGCGCAAAGGCTGCCGGGCTCGACGCACTTCTCATAACCACTGGCCTCAACAACACCGGCGAGTTGCGTCAAGACGAAAACGGAGCTCCCGATTATATCGCAAAGAACTTGGGTCAAATCTTCGATGGCAGCTTGTTTCCACACCTTCGACCGGAGAAGCATTCCAGCACAAAAATTCAAGTTCGGGCAGCTTGGAGCGAGAATTGGGGAGCGGACAAGGGGTATCTTGGCGACAGCGGTTGAACGCGGCAGCATGGTTATCAGGGAAATGTCGAATCGTTTCGACTATTCCGGCGACGTGATGATGCATCCACCTTGCGGGTTTTAGGCCCGCCGAGCAACGAGCACAGGCGGATGTAGTGGGACAACAGTGATGCTAGGCATCAAGGCACGAAGATGATCACTATCGCCGTGTGAAAGTGATTACCGGCTGCCAGAGGCGGTGCGACTGGACGCCGGCGGAGAAGGGGCAGTGCGCAGACGTCTTTGTCTTCCGCCTCAAGCGCAGTGATAGGGCTGCGGCGCCGCATCTTGGGATGGCAACACGCGCGCTCTAATTACGGCGCGTGTTGCCATCCCAGCGAGGAGGAGGTTCAGGATCCTGAGGCAACCGAGGGCTCGAAATCGTATGGAAGGAAAGTGATGATAAAGAAGAAGGCCGTTCGCAATAAAGTCAGCATACCAGTCATCAGCAAGGAAACGGGAAGCGCACGCCCACACGCGCCAGTTCCAGGCCTCCTCATACGCGAGAGCTATACGACCGACGTCACTCGTTGGCCTCTTGTGGCGGTGAAGTGATGACTGGTCAGAAAGTCGGTTTCATCGGTACCGGCACCATCACCGATGCCATTGTGCGAGGATTGCTCCGGGAACCGGCGGCCCTGTCGCAAGTCGTCGTGTCCCCGCGCAACGCCGAGATTGCCGCCAAACTCGCCATGGATTTCGCGTCGGTCACCGTTGCGGCCGACAATCAGTCAATCGTCAAAAACTGCGACACTATCGTTTTCGCGGTGCGCCCTCAGATCGCAAAAGACGTCGTTCGCTCCCTCTCCCTCTCCTTCCGAGATGGCCAGGCTGTAATTAGCGTGATGGCTGCGACCAACCGGGCGACACTTCTTGGATGGATCGGCTCCGACGTGCGACTGACTCAGGCTTTTCCGCTGCCCTTCGTCGCAGAGCGCAGGGGCATCACCGCAGTTTATCCACGGGATCGTGGGACAGCGGCGATTTTCCAGGTGCTGGGCGGCGTCGTGCAATGTGATTCGGGCAGGGAGTACGAGTTGCTTGCCGCGGCCAGTTCCTTGATGGCGACCTATTTCAGCATCATGGACGGTGCGTCGGAATGGGTCGCCGAGAAGGGGCTGTCCAGAGACAAGGCGAGATCCTATCTCGCCCCCCTGTTTTACGAACTTTCGAGAGCCGCCCTAGAGGCCCCCTCCGGAACTCCCTTCGCCGAACTCAGTCGTGAATTCGCGACCAGGGGCGGACTGAACGAACAAGTCCTTTCTGACTTCGAAAAGCATGGCGGAGCCGATGCACTGAAGACAGCGCTCGATCGCGTACTCGCCAGGATCGAAAAAGGCTTCCCACCGGAGCACGCCAAACCCTAAAGGTAGGCGGCGTGGATGCGCTGATCACCCCGCAGGGGACCGCGCCAATGCATCGGAACCGGTGCGGGCGGCGTTCAAAGTGATAGGCGTCGCCCGGACAGAGGATGCGCCCTTCATCGTCAACACTGCCTTCAGGGTATCCCTCCGGCGGGGACCGTCTTGCGAAGTTCCGCGTCTCCCGTGAGTCTGCGCTCTTAAGAGTGGACTTAAGAGCGCACTGAGCAATTCATGGGACATGCAGTTTTGCTGACGGGTCCAGAGCGGCGTCGGCGATGGTCGTTGGAAGATCGCGCGCAGATACTGGCGGAGGCCTTCGCGCCGGGCGCGGTGGTTTCCGAAGTTGCGCGCCGCTTCGAGGTTTCGACCGGCCTGCTCTACACATGGCGGCGGCAAGCTTTGGTCCAGCAGGCCGAGCCCGCCTTTGTCCAAGCCAAGCTTGTTGGCTCTGCCAGCAGTGATGCGGTGGAACTGGCCATGACCGTGGACTTCCCGAACGGCGTGAAGGTGAGAATTGGCTCAGCAGCGCCATGCGACCTGGCAGCCGCAATTATGCGAGCGCTCAAATGATCCCGATCAGTTCCGGGGTGCG
>Ga0214543_1003743_pt1 | contig 29369 bp, 6 predicted proteins | sample CNSS2metaG_FD_160094 | JGI IMG/M metagenome (GOLD analysis project Ga0214543, IMG submission 160094) | Root nodule microbial communities from cowpea collected in UCLA plant growth center, Los Angeles, California, USA - CNSS2 | ecosystem: Host-associated > Plants > Roots > Nodule | place: USA... | reverse complement strand
AAATTAGAGAGGACAAAATTGAATCATCTTAAAAAATTGGGGGACTAAATTGAATCAAAATTGTAAATAGAGGGACTAAATTGAAAACAACCAATGTTAGCTTGACACGTGGCACAATCGTGACCTGCCACGTGGCAGTACATTTTTTAAATAAAAAATCTCAAAGTAACACGTGTCACAACCATAAGATGACACATGTCACAACCATAAGATGACACGTGTCACAACCATAAGGTGACACGTGGCAGTTTATTATTTTTTTAAAAAAATTAAGAAATTTTAAAAAAAAGTTGAAAAAAAAAATTGAAAATTTCACAAAATGACACGTGGCATATTTAAAAATTGTTCAAAAACCTACCTTCTATTCTAAACACGTTTTTATAAAAATCAGTACACTTACACCTCGTAAGAGAAGCTATCTTTAACAGTAAAAAAACAGCGGTGCAAGTATATAAATTTCAAGATATATTAACGTAATTTATTCTTTATTATAAAGTATTTTTTCCTACTTTTTAAAATTTCATGATCCAACCTAAATTAATTCAGTCTAATTATAATTAGCTAGAACTAGATTGCTTAAAAACCAACCCAATTTGGTTAAGGTGAAAAATTAGATTAATTATCAACTCAAATCACTTTTACTCACCAAGAAAAAAAAAAACCCTAATACAATTTTTTACTAGCTAAAAACTTGTTTTAACTATTTTTAGTGTTTTCTAAATGCTGACTTCTAGATTTTTATGTTTGTTTAATTTCTTTTATCTTTGAACTGCTTAATTAATTTACAATTTAACATTTTCTGAATAGAGTAAAGTTTTTTTTTATATTTTTTTTCTTGTCTTTAACCATCATTAAATGACATAAGATAAAACTTTCTTGTTTTGAACTTCTCATTCCACAGTTTGTTGATGTAAGGCTCACTTATATTTTAGTCCTAATGTTTAAGGGCTTACCCAAATCAGTTGGGCCTAGGGCTGGTCCAAAGGGAACCAAGGACCCTATACTGCCCTAACCCCACTCATTCTTATCACTTGCAGAAATCAGTCTCCCTCATCCCCTCCTAGAGCAACTGCAACTCTTTGCTAGGGTTTGGACCTCCGTCATGTTCAAGCTTGTTCAACTTTGTATTCCCTCCACCTTCTTAGTCTGTTCGTAGAGCTGTTGTACACCACTGTTTGGTGTCGAAGCCTCGTGTTAGCTCTTTCCAGGTAAGGGAAGATAGAACTCTTATTGTTTTCTAGTTTTCATTATACATTACTGGTCTTTCAACTCTATTTCGTGTTTGTGATGATTAAATGATGTTTGGAATGAGATGGATATGTATTGTGTAATTGTTCTGGATGAAAGTGTATGTTGGCCTACGTGAACAGTGGAGTAAATATGATAATCTCGCCCAAGCGAGTGGTGCTCGCCTAAGTGAGACTATCAGGAAACCCTCCCTGGTGTTGTGCGAGCTGTCGCTAAGGCGACAAGCTCTAGTCTTGAGCGAGAAGTCATCTCGCTCAAGCGAGGAGGTCTCGCCTAAGCGAGAGAAAGCGACATCGCCATTGTTCCCTTTTCGAGCTCTCGCCTAGGCGAAAGGAGCTCGCCTGAGTGAGGCCTTTCAGCTTGAGCGAGAACTAGGCGAGAGTGTACCCATGTTCTGTTTTCTTCTCTATCCTTGTATGTTTGCCACATGTTTGGGTGAATTAATATGTTAAAAGCATGAAATGAGTGATGTGCATGTATGGAATGGTTCATGGGCTGAATATGATGAGTTTGTTATGAATTTGGTATGGAATCTGAATGAAGGTTGGTTGTAAATGTTGGCATGAGATTGGTATGCATGACAAGTACATACTTGGTTGGTGAAACATGATTTGTATTTGGTTAGGATGTAATTCCACGATAGTTTCGTGGTGGTGCCTCATTGGTTAGGGCGTAATTCCATGAATCTCTAGGTGAGATCTCATAGTGGTGCCTCATTGGTCAGGATGTAATTCCATGACCCCTGTTAGTGGGAATTCATGGTGGTGCCTCATTTATATAATTTAGTAAGAATTCAAGGTAAGGATTGCATCCTGACACTCTAAAGAGTCAATTAGTCTCACATAAAGCGTACTGACTCGAGTGGTGAGAGTAGCAAGAGGCATGAAACACTTTAAGGGCTAACCTTGTGTGTGGGGATGAAACACTGTAACAATTAGCTCGGTAGAGCAGTAAAGGCCACCACAAGTGCAAGCATCAGCTGAATCCGACTAATTATACGTATCCAAATGAGTCGTGTCCTGAGTCTTAGTGTATTGTTTGCAAGTCATAACATGATTGATTGACATATGCATTTTGGACTATGAAATGGTATATAACTGTATGATAAATCATTTTCTGCTCTAACTTACCTTTTGCTTGTTTAATTGTTGTGTGTGTTATTTTCTCTCTTTGCGATGATCATCAATTTATTGATGTGAGCAGATGCAAGAAATCCTCATGGTCAACAGGAAAATGGTGACTCCGCTGCATAGTTTGTTTGGGTTAGATTCCTTTTGCTTGGGCTTTTCTTTTAAGGCTACGACCCATGTATTGTATTGTCTCTGGATTTCATTTTGTACTACTGTTGATATCTTTACTATATCTTGTATTGGCATCATGGTGTGTCTTGTTTTCTCTTTAGTACCTTGGATACTTGTAAGAGTGACGTTATACTCTGAAATTTTGCTCTTCATATTATAATGTATGACGTATCGTTTAAGTAATTTTATTTATTAAATGAGACGTTCATACTATGCGGATAAACGTCTTATTATGTCATTTTAGAGAGGAAAAGAAAATGAAAAAAAAAATTAACCTCTATACGTTAAGCTTAGCTCATGAACTATGTGTATAAGTTAATTTCTTGCTAAAAAATTTAATTTTTAACTTTTATATAAACTGATTTTTTCTCAAAAAAAGTATTATTTTCTTAAAAAAAATTTCTCATTAAAAATACTTAATAGATCAATTTCCTCCAAAATTATAATTTTAATATGTACTGTTTATGTTAACGATTATCTTATTGCGATACTTATTTTATTGTTTAAATAAAATATCTCTCTCTCTATATATATATATATATATATATATATATATATATATATATATATATATATATATCGGTATTGGTTTATTTGATTTTTTTTATATTATACTATTTCGTAGACATTCATATTAATTAACGTAATGAATGTATTTTATTTACATCAAAGTAATATTTTGTTTTTTTTTTATTTTGAATTTCACCAGAAATATTTTCTGAAAGAAAAATAAAATATAATGTAAGATGAACAGTAGAATTAATTAAAATGATTGATACGTGAATAAAAAAAGTACATAATTAAAAATTAATTTAAAAACTAAAATTATAAAAATCATTGTGAAAACTCAGATTAATTGAAAAATTATTTGTCAATAAAACAAATTAAAAATATTATTATTATTTCATGTCATACAGAATAACAAGAAATCGAGTTTTGCTGTATTAAGTAGTACAGTCCCAATGATCATTTTATTCATATTGCAATGCTTAACAGATCGATATTAAATTTAAAAGTCAAACAAAATTAATTAAAATTCAAGGGACTAAAAATATATTCCACTCTAAATATATTTTGTCATTCACTGCATCAAACGCGTCCTAATTTATTTAACATTGTTACATAATGAACCAAACTGTTTCCACTATGGAATGTGAAATAGAATGGATATTTGACAAATAGAAAGGCCATTTTATAGAAAGGTCACCAAAGGAAGTAATTTGCAGCTTTACACTACCCATCAAACACAAATTATTTTCACTAAAGAAGACTCTTACAAATTGGTCTTGGGTTTGCCACTTCCAGTTACGCGCCGCGTCACTGTCCGCATGGTTACAAATTCTTCGGCCGCCGATGGGTGTATTCCCACCTAAATTAAACAGTCAGGTGAAGCAATCAGAAACTATAACAGTATAAACAGAGTCAATAAGACAGAGAGACAAAACATCGTATAAAACTCTGTCTACTGCTATTTGCAGCTATCTAACATTATAATTCCTAAATAACCATTATAACCACACTGTATTTTCCAACACCGCCAAAATTTTGTCATTCTTGAGCTCATCATTGAATATGAGCTCATTCCAGATGTTATTGAATCATTTCCCATCCAGTAAAAATAACCCACCACTGCCCTCAGAAGGCACGAAGAAAAACTGTGAACTTACCGTGCTATCAAACTGTTCCTTGGTAGCTCCACACTTCAATGCAATAGCAATACCCTGTTGATAACCAATATTATTAAACCAAATTTATTAAGGAAATGATGTATCATGAAATTGGAAAATTGATAGTGCTCTTGAGAGGATATCTAAAATGTTTAAAAACTTTTCAGATACTGCTGCAACAACGATGCAGTAAAAGGAAATTATAACCGTTTGTTTCTAAACAACAGACATCATTATGAAAACAAATACACCAAACTTGCAATTTTATATCTGACTACCAGAGTGAAACCATTAGGATACCTGTATAATTTCAGGTGCATCAGGTCCACACATTGAGGCTCCAAGAACCTTATCGGTCTCGGCATCAACAATAAGCTTCATGACAGTTTTTTCTTGTCGCCTATTTGAAAAATGTTATAAGTATAGAAATAAGGAATTGATCTTATATCATAAAAAAATCTATATTATATATGTATTATTAGGAAGGATTTTATTTATTCCCATTTTTCTCAATATAAATAAAGCACATATACTATCTCAAAAAACTTACGGTTTCAGCTCAATGTTTTTATCTTTCCTAAAGTTTAACAAAATATGAGCAAATAATCTAGATAAGAAAGTTATGTTGCAACATACATAACTAATACTCGGTCCAACTAATACTTAGTAGTCATTATAATGGAGGCTAACATAGATCCAGATTACCAGTAACGTCCCTCTTTTAGAATCCAAAACAATGATTTGCAATGGAGTAAATAAATAAATAAAAAATGCTGAAAGGATTTAAACTATGCGTAATAAATAATATTTTCTACAGAAACTTTGTTCTGATCCAAGTTGTCATGAATTCTGCAAGTAGTTGGCTTGAAATAAAGGTAAAGTGGGTGAAAATTCAAGTCCCTACACTTACCCAGAGATGGTGTTTTTCATAGGATTGAAGGTCGATGTAAAAATCAACAGATCACCTTTGGTTTGCTCTATTGCCTGCTCCTCACTGAGACCAACTACAGAAAGTGGTGGAATGCTGCAGAACCATGAAAAGAAAAAACAAAATGGTTAGAGATAAAATTGGGAAGGAGATATACCATCATAAATTAACATTCAAAATAGTTAACCACTCAGTTTTAAAATGCAAAAAGAAACTACACCTAAACACTGCACATGCAATATTACTGTAGTCTGGCTTGCTTGCTTGCCCATTAAATACTGTTTTCTGCAAAACAAATTCATGTTAGACAACAATAAATAAGAGCACCATTAGACCAACCAATAGCTGACTGCACCAACTCAGAACAGATAATAAATACGTATGCTTATCCACAAACTATTTAAATACTTACTGCAAAGCACGATGCCTCCATCAAGGCCACGGGTGTAAGATTCATTCTGTTTGTGACATCACCCACAGCCCATATACTAGGTATGCTTGTGCGTGAATACTCATCCACCTAAACCACAAAGGAACGCAGAACATTTAAAACTATGAGAGTCATAATCATTCTCTAGCTCTTAAAACAATTGTTCAATTCAATATCCAGTCATCAACAAAACCGTTTAAGATGATATAACCTTAAATATCAATTTACTCAGACATCTATATTCCTACTCACAAAGTAACTGATAAGAGAATGCTTCAATAAACAGAAGATTTTGACTGCTAAATAGTACTTTCCTTCACTTATTCAAAGGCATGTAAACATCCTACAGCTTTAACTTCTACTTGGAAGGGATTAGTTATACAAATTCCTTTATACTTTAGAATTTATTGGAGTTCTCTAATCAATGACTCGGCACACCAGTCAAAACAACTACATTATGGCATTTGCAGATTGTTATTCAAGTAGAAAAAGTCTTATGTTTGTATCTATATAACCAGAGACCAATATACTATAGAATCAAAATGGATCCACCTATAATACAGATCCTGAAATGAGAATAACTTGTTCTGGCTAGACTTCAAGGAATCAGGCAATTAAAGGAGAGTTATGTCAACCTTTATTGCTCCAGCTTTGTCAACCTCAACACCTACAGCTTCTAAATTCAACCTCTTAGAATTAGGAGCCCTCCCTGCAGCAACAGAAAAATAGTAAAGAAGAATATATTTTCAAGAAATATATTCATGATAAATATCTTTTTTAAATATATAAAATTTTGGATTTACTATGAATAATTTAAATTATGATACAAGGTTATTTTAAATATTGACAACTTTTAAGACAAACATAAACATTTAGTTTACACAGAGATAAAAGAGGGTAGATTGAAAAAGATAAACAGTTAAGAAAAGAAGATAAAGTATAATAATAAAGATGAAGAGGATTTTGAGATGGTAGCGAGTTGCAGAAAAAATGAATCAAATACATATCCAAGTGTGTGTGTGTGTGTGTGTGAATCAAATACATATCCAACATGACAAGTCAAGAACAGGTTGGATTTCTTTCTGTTGGCCAATGTTTTTGTGGAATATTAATTAAAACTATCATAGTGAATTAAATTTGAAGACATGTTGATGGGTTGTCCAGTCATAATTTTTTACTGATATTCTTGTATTGTCTAGTTCCTATTAATTAATTAGTTAGTTCTGTTTCTTTAATGGTTAGGAGTTGTAGCTTCAGAGAAGTACTAACATAATTAATCTTCATGACCTTGTACTTGAGTTTTCAGCATATTATTAATTTATATGTTGAATTTTAGGTATTGTGGCTCCAACTAAAGCAATCTCCAAAGAGGTCACAATTAAGATGACTTTACAGCTTGAAACATATGACATGTGTGCTTCCTAACTACATATTATAAAAGGGTTAAATAAGTTTCTAATACCTTCAAAAATCAGTACCTCCAAAATGTTTTCAATACTCAACATTTAATAATGCTAATCTTATGCAGATAAGTTAATCTGTTTTCGAATTCATAGTGTTGACACGTTAGTTTTGATAGTGTCACATGCTAGCATATATGCAATAATCAGAGTAGGATGATTACATTTCAACACTCCAAGTTCAAGAAAAATAAAGTTACTACCAGAACCAAATTAACATATTTATTAAATGTTTAAAGTTTTGGAGATAAAAATTTCAATATAAGACAATTTTGGAAGTATAAAAAACTTATTTAACCCCGTTATAAATAGCATTCATGTGTGTCTAAGATACACAACATTGAGATATTTCTTCTCAGTAGTATCCTTACCAGTGGCAAATAGTACAACATCTGCAATCAGTTCCTCACCGTGATCTGTAATAACTTTAATTCCATTTTCTGTTTTGATCAACTAAAAAAACGAAATTTGTTAAATTAGCTAAAAGCCCCCAGCTAAAAAAATTGAAAAAGTTCTACAAATGTGAGCTACAAACCCCAAAAGGATATACCTGAGTCAAATTGGTCCTTGGGTGTAAATTAATTCCCCTGCCTTCAAGATTTCTTGCAACTACAGCTCTCATTTCATCATCAAAACCTCTGCAATAGCATAATTCAGCAGGGAGTAATGTATACTACAGACAGAAAAATTGATGCTAACAAAAACTAAGGAAAAATGCAACCTATTAATAGCTAGTGGTATAGCAAATATTGTATAATTGACAAGCCTTCTTGCAACCACTACCACACATACATGGAACAAATAAACTAGCACTTCCACTGCTGAAAGCAACAATGTTTCAGAAATAAATCATTAAATCGTAAGTTTTAAGTGGGGTGAGCGTGGATTTTTGGATATTTTGCCAACAATTTCTGTGAAGGATAGCATTTTCAGGATCAAAGAAATAAAAGGCAAACTGATTCACCAACACGTGGAGAAATCCATGCAAGCTTCACTGTAATTAACTTTACTAACCAAAAAGCTGGATAGCATTAAGTAGAAAATAATGAAAGAAACTTTAAAATAAACTTATAAAAATTAACATAAACTTAATGAGTGAGAGCATTATACTCACGAAAGAATAAATACATTTGCAAGAACAATACTGAAGTATGAAACTGTGTACTGACTCTAATTTTTCCAATAGTACGTTGACTCCCACAATTGTCAATGGCATATCATTAACCACCATTAATTTTCCTACAGATATGAATCTCATCAAAACAGACTGACTCGACAAGGTAAATTTTATGTAAATGATTATAACTTGATTTTCTGAATTCAAATACATGTTGGAGATGAAACCTATGTGCTACTAACGACCTAAGTTAAATTTCTATTACGAAAACCAGTTCTAAGAAAACAACATCCCTGTATGTTTCTTATTTTCAAAATCAGAAAATAAAAATACTTTTTTGGTAAGAGTAGTTTTGGAAAATTGTTTTCAAAACTAATATCTCTTAAATTTTTAAAACCAAAGTATCAGAATATCTCTAACTTGCCTTGATTTTCTAATTTCAATTTTCTATCACTCGTTCGTTCTTATACGTATACATCTCCTGGTACTACTCTCTAAATATTATTTTATCAAACAGTTTTTACATCCTGAAAAACAAAAACGATATCACACAACCCTATCTCTTCTCTTCTCTTTATTCTCCTTCAATTTCATCTGCGATCAGAACAACCTAAACATATTCCGTTCTCATCAATGTATCCCCATATCTTACTACTTCCACCATGTTGATATGGCGGGACTCAGATTCATAATGAGAGTTTAGCATTCTCAAGAATGCAATATTCCTTTTTTCGTCACAACTCACAAGAATTCCCTGACTAGGATTTTTCACATTTTTCAACTCGACAAAATTTGAGAGTTAGGGATAGTTAAGTCTTTGTACATCAAAACTCAGAACTCAAATATGTTAAGAACAACATTACACTTTGTTTTGATGATAACAAATAAGATTAAGTTTGGAAGTAATAAAAGATTAAATAAGATACCATGAAGTAAAAAAATATACATTGGAATTAAAACAACTTAGGTAATATGAACTTATATAGACAAGAACAACAGACCATCTAATGTCTTTACAATCTATAGAAATCTTTCATGAACAGTTTTATCTAGCATCCAATGCTCTGTTACTGGAAACATTTTAATTTCATCTGAGACCAGTGTAAAATAAACTGAATATTCAGCAAGGATCGAATTTATTTGCTTCTAAGATATGAAGATCACTAGATTGGTTTCAAAGATAAAAAGATTGTCTATGCTACATATACTTGTCTAAAGCCTATAAAAGACAAATGACAATAACCATAACACTAAGGATGACAAAAATACTCGTGCTCGCGGGTATCCGTGGATAAAATCCGTAGCGGATAATTGATACCCAAGGTAGCGAATATTTTAATATCGTTCAAAAACGGATCGGGTACAGTTATCATATTATACATACCTGCAGGTATCCGTTATCCGCAAAAAAATTAAAATTAAAATTTAATATATATTTTTTTAAGTTAAATTTAATTAAAATTTAATAAATATTCTATTAGATTAAATTTAATTAAAATTAAAATTATATTTAATTTAATTTATATTTTCTTTTTGTAGTTTTATTTAAATTTTATTTTAAAAATTTATAAAATATCTTTTATTAAATATCTTCGAGTATCCACCGGTAACAGAGGAGGGTATCAAGGGAGGGTAACGGGTAGATTGTTCTGTTGCGGGTAGGCACTATCCATGCCCATAGTGACCCGTTGCCATCCCTACATAAGAAACAATTGTTCAAGCAAAAAAGAGTCTTCAAATCATCCAAACACTCATACAATAGTATAAGCTATGACCTTTTGTCAGACCTAGCATTTGAGAGAAATCAATTGCAATACCCCCCACCTAGTAAAGTTTAAATCTCTAAATTCAATATCCTTTATACTTGAATAATTCCTGTAGTTATCCAACAAATATCTTTGTTTGTAACCAAGAGTGATAACCAAAGAATACTTATGAAAGCTGGAATTGACCTAGTATCAAAGAATACTTGGTGTTCTAGCATTTGAGAGAACACAATTGCAGCATCTTTTACCCAATGAAGTTATAACTCTGTTGTCTCTACGAGAGTTGTTCCCATAGTTATCCTTAAACAGCTTTGTTTGTAGCCAGTACTAGTACCTAAAGAATAATCGTGAAAACCAAAAGTGGCTTAGCGTGAAAAAATAATTAACGTTTTTAATCTCATATAGGAGATTAAAAGGGTTTGTCAAAGAGTGACATTATGAACTCGTGTAACTCATAAGTGACAAGGAAAAATACTCATTGTAATGAATTTCATTATAATGAATTAAAAGAGTCTTTTAAAGGACTGAATTAAGGTGGGTGAATCAATATAAAGAGTTTTTTCTATACTTCTATTATACTTGTAGACTGTCTTTTGAAAGTATAGATGCTTGTCTACCAATTGCTAATAGTTTGTAAACACCATTCAACCTCCCCCTTCTAGAGTTAATATATGCATCCAAGATTTTCCTTGGAATGATGTCTCTAAATAAAGCACGTGAATTATTGAATACAACATTTAATAGAATTTCTTGAAATATATTTAGGAATAGCTTGAAAAATCAAATGCTAGTTGTAAAAAAGCAAGGAAATGATACAACAAAACATTCCACAATCCAAATACCTAAGAAGTGTGTATACTACGAAATTAACTTCTATGCATCAAACAATACTACTATTAGACAGATGAAATGTTAGACATTCAAATTTCTGCAACAAAAAGAGTTATCTTATTTTCCGTAATAACTATCATCAAAATAAATCAAGGCTTCTAAACATTTTCTATCTATGACAAATTCTTATTGTTCTGTTCCCGTCCTTTCAGGTATCTTCCCTTCTTTCCATTTTTCCCTCTATATCATTTTCCACTTCCTTATGATTCAGAAGTAACCCATAATTATTGAACTCAATTTTAATGTACGCAGTTCTAATACAATATTGTATGTTATAGAAAACCCATTACATTAGGATGATGAAATTATAATTGTCAAACCATTCATAAATATACCAAGCTGTCAAATTTTAGAATTTATCTTATTTTCAATCACAATATAATTATTTGAGAAAAGAGATAATTAAATAGGGAGGGAGATATATGATTTGGTACGGATTGGGTTAGGGAAATATCTTGCAAATATTTCACATTATTAGACTTCATTTGATTTCCTATGATTGTTTCTCTTCATTAAAAATAAGAATAATCTTGTGTACACACAAAATTCATAATATTCCTTCTCATTTTCTCTCTTCTCAACATGGTGGCAAAGTAGTACCATCCTCCGTGACCTATTATGGCACTAATTCTTTCAACATTTGTATTACCAATACTAAGTAAAGACCACTTCTGTTTGCTAAGTGTTTCAAGTAATGTCGAGGTTAAGGAAAAAAATGTTTCCACACCAGTTAAATATATGTCTACATTGATTTGCTAATGTTAAAACTTAAAAAGCAAACAAGGGGAAAAATACACATATCGAGAAGGCTCCATTATGACCACTAAAAACTAAAACACGAAATAAGTATATGAAAGCCAAACCTTAGCAGAAGTTCCTTTCTGAAAACTAAATCAACTTCAGAACCCATCCCACGCCATATAGATGCAAATTCCACTGCAATATAACTGAAAAATGGAACATAAAGTAACCACCTGAGATACCAAGTAGTTTAACTAAAAACATAAAAAAGATAAAGACACACCCTCCTCCAAGAACCACAGCTCTTTTAGGAAGATCCTCTAAACTTAGTGCCTCGTCAGATGTTATACCCAACTCCTGCACAATAAGAATGTGAATGTCAATAATGAAGAAGAAGCATTTCTCGGAGATGAGTGAGGGATAGTGGAACAACTTAAAATTCATCAATCAAAACCATTCTGTCCCCAACTGTATTGTCATGAAATTTGAGACAAAATTAGTAACTCAATTTCCGTTACTTACTAACTTTCGGCTAAATGAACAAAGACATAGATGTGGCTTCTAGGAATGTCTTGTGCTCTCTCAAGCAAGCCATGACAATGGGCACACTATGTTTTGTGCAAATTTTAAATTTTAAATGTAGTGATGTTTTTAATTGGGCTTAAGTATGTTTAGAAGAGGCCCAAACAAGCTGAACTCTAACTAGGACTTAATTATGGCCAAGGATCTACAGATACATTGGTGCCCCTTACTTGAAGACAAATAAACTTTGCTTAAGAGAGAGTATAACTCTTTTATGAGATGGAACTATTGATTCTCATCAACAATTCATGATCCTTGTGTTGGATCCTCGTTGACTCATTAATCATTATTGATTGTAACGCCTTTCATCTTCAACCTTCTTCATTTTCATCTTCTATGTGTTCTTAATGACGGATTTGTTATTGCGGTGGACTATCTGTTCTTGTGAAATCTAGGCATCAGGTTGCATCAGAGTCCCTTCGTATGTCCAATCTGTAATTGTTGGAGAAGTCGTCTAAGCCAGGGAATTTTGCATGCAGCTGTTGACACGATTATTCAACTTCATTTGATCTAACAATTGTATCCTGCTGCTTGTTTCTTCTCCATGAGATCAAATTTCTAGGCAGAAAATAAAAAGAAAAAAGGAGCCAACAAGTGGAAGTGATACTCTTACAGCTACCCAAACATCTAAAAGAACAAGCAGTGACAGGATCTACAGAAAAGAAGCAAGTACTAGTCCAAGAAAATGTGAGGATGATAATTCAAAGGAGAGATCATGTTTAATTTTTGAAGAGCCCGAGAGAGAAGGAGAAGGATATGCTTTCACTTAAGCAAAACAAGGAAGCTGGGGGTTGAGAAAGAGGATTACAGACTTCTTTTACGGTTGCATTGTGTTTTTATCATTTTGTTGTTTTGAACTCCTGGATGAGTTTGTTAGGTATTTATGATGTTTCTCTTGTTTTAAAATCATGAACGAATTTTTAAGAAGTTGCTCATTGTGATGGATAAGAAGAGGCTATCCTTCACTTCATGATAACAAAGAAGAAAAGTACATGAGGAAGAGGCCAGAAACTCCTGGATGAGTTTGTTAGGTATTTATGAAATTATGATGTTGTTTTTCTTGTTTTAAAATCATGAATGAGTTTGTTAGGAGTTGCTCATTGTGATGGATAAGAAGAGGCTATCCTTCACTTCATGATAACAAAGAAGAAAAGTATTACGTTGGGCATAAGGAAGAGGCCAGAGAATTTATTTTATGTTGTATTATGTTTTTATCGTTTTGTTAGGAGTTGGTTATTGTGAACTCAAGAAACTTCTCGTGTTTTCTAGGAAAGTAAACCATTATTATTGGTGTCTAAGGTTCCTTAGTTTATACATTTATTATTTGCTTAGTTTTTTATTTATGTTTTTTAGTTTTATTTATTTACATCTGTAAAATAAGATGAAAAAGGATTTTGGGATTAATCTCCCTTTTGTAAACCCTACACAAAGGATAGTTTATTTATAATGATAATGGACCAAACCTAGAAATACATAATGGGCTGAGCCCAACTACTAAACAAAATATATCATCTAACAACATCTAATTTTTAGTATTAGCTAACTTTTTTAGTTTTTTAATTTATCTTTACTGATTTTTGATTTTATTTATATCAACACTTTTTTTAGTACTTTTACATATATTACATATTCTATTTATCCACCAATTGTCACCATGCCCCCCACCATGCGTATATGATGGATTTTTGACTTTCTTACCATCCACCAACAACAACACTCATGGTCATTAGTCCGGTTAAGCTAGTTTACTTGGATTGAACTATAACATCCAAGTACTTGATCTAACTATAACACACTATATAATTCTAACATCTTACAATTCAGTCACTATTTCTCCTCTCTTTCCTACCGTAATCTTGTTGTAATTCTTAAGATACATTAAAAATACTTACTCATAAAAGGAACAATCGTGTCAGTAGGATCATTTTGCAATAATATTTCAAAACAAGCAAACTCACCTGTCCTGGAATATTTGGACGTTGAGCCCTGCTACCAGTTGCAATTAATATGTGCTTAGCAGTATAGGACAGTTTTGTCCCATCCAATTGTGTCACCTCAACCTCATTCGGACCAACTATCTTTCCCTCGCCTTCAAATAATTTAACCCCCGCATTGGATAACAGCCTCTTGTAAATTCCATTTAATCTGTTTATTTCATCTGTCTGCCGTTTGACAAAAACAAAAGTTATTGAACAGCCAACAACACCCATAAAAACAACAACAAAGTTTTACCTTGCTAGGTGAGGACCATTACATTGATCACAAAAACACCATTCGACATGGTTAAAAACTAATACTAAATAAGCTGTTTTCGGCTTTACTATAAGCAAACTAGTAGGAGGACATGCACGTAATGTTTATAACAAAAACATCTAGAAAATCAAAGGCAATCCAAAGTATATCTTTAAGGAAGGGATACGAATCTGATTTTAAAAATCTAGACAAAATAACAGAACTTTATATCATTAAACATAAAATAAAATCACGAAATACCTTCTTTTGCAAGAGCTTCTTCCAATTGAAGTCAACCTTCTCATTCAATTCCCACCCATAATTCCTGGCATCCTGTCAAAGATCAATCATACATTTTAGTAAAATGTATACAGAAGATGATGTAAGAAACACCAATAATATTTTAATAATTATGAACCTGCATGAATTAAAAACATAAAGGGAAAACCAATACACTATCTCATAAATATAGTATTATTTTTCATAACATATTTGATGAAAATTGAAGCAATCCTAATGTAACTACATAACATCAGATATGATTACATATAAATCCAACACTTACTGACTACTGCAAGACACAATAAATACATATGTTTATGTAGCCCTCCCTCAAGTTGTAGAATATAAATTGTGTACTCCAAATTTGGAACTTACAAATTCAATTCGAGATCCCTAGGATTTAGTACAAATATAAGTTAATTATTTGAGCTGACAAACTCAGTAGTGATCTCCTTGGGAAGCAGCTTCTCTTTCACAGAATGGCAATGTTATCTCATGAAACATTGGATTAGAGGTAATGAAAAGGGCTGCCTGATTATCACAATACAATTTCATTGGCTGAATTTCACAGAACTATAGTTTTTAAAGAAGTTGTTTGATCCACAAAGTTAATGGAACGGGTTTAGGGACACCCTTTCGTATTTCCTATTTATAAATGCATAGCCCTATGTGCTCCACACACATTATGAATTCAGTCTATGCCTTTCTCTCTTTTATTTTAACATGGTACCTAGAGCTAGGCTTAATCCTTGACCCCTTGGTGAACCCACTGTTCACCAATGCTAATTCTTTTTTTTTCCTGAAGTTGTTCCTTTTTAATTTCCGGCATTGTTCTTAGGTTTTTTCCAATTATTGTTTTTTGCCACTACCCAGTTTGGTCCCACCACGCGGTTGTTACCTCGCCATTGTTATTTGGTCATGGTTGCGATCATCCAAGCCAGGCACCCACCACACCGCAAAGATCGTAGCAATCAAAGTTGTGACACGCATGCATGCTGCCACTCTAACCCTCATCGTCACTGCCACTTCTCACCACACATGGCAGTGCGTTTGGCCTCCTCTCGGGCTGCAACCACCAATGTTAGACTCGTATCTACATCCTCTTTCTAGATTTGTAACTTTCATCTTGATAGAAGTTCGTGGGAATTTTTCACTTCTTTTTAGGGTTGTTTCTCTATCCTGATAATTATTTTTTGTCTCTACAGTTATCCATGGCCTCTTTTGCTGCTCCTACATATGATTCGCCCATCTATATCAATTATGTCAATGTGCATCCGTCCATTGACAAATTAGATGGAACTAAATATGATACTTGTGCATCAAACACTAGACTTTGGCTTAAGAGTTAGGATTGTGTTGATCGTCTTAATCAAAGTGTGCCCACTATTGCTAAAATGAGCTTTCTCGTTGCTTGAAAATTGATGCTCAATTATGCATTGTACATAAGTCTACAATTCATTTATCATCAAAAATATTATTTTGCACTTATGAGACATGTTTACAAGTTTGGAAACAGACAACACGGTTTTACACGAATGATACTCAATGTCTTTACGGTGTTTGTTAAAATATCCTAAATAACTTTTCTGACATTAATGAGTTATCACCTCCTGCCTTCACTCCTTCCCAAAAGCTAGAGCAACGATAGTTCTTCAAGTTGTTGGCTATACATGGACTTCCTGATGATTATTCACACATTTGTGATCAAATTTTGGGATCCCTAGTTGTGCCTACCTTTAATTTCACTTGTTCCACCCTATTGCGTGTGCCAGGTAAGTCAACCATTGAAATACCTTCTTCAGTCACCTTTAATGACTCTTTTGCATCAATATCTTGGCGAGTTGATCATAATCACACTTGCAACCTAGACAAAGACGTCACAAGTGTGAAAATTGTCACAAGCTCGACCACAAAATTGATTGGTATTATGCCTTACATGGTCATCCTTCTCGATCTATTATGGTTGCCTAAGCTGGCTCCCTTGCAACCATCTGATTAGGGTCCCACCTCATTTAATAATTCATCACAACATGCTATCTTCAACAAATTTCTCAAGCTTTTTCCACCACTCTTAATTGTTTGATGACACTTCATTTATATCTTTCTCTAAATGATTGTGATATCCCTGAACAAGGAACCATAGTTCCACAAAATCTGACAGGCAGAGATAGTTTTTGCCATTGAGTTTCTCTGAAGTTATGGTTGGAGTTCCAGAAATGGACAAAATAGGCCGGAATGAACCATGTTTCCGGAATAGTGAAAAAACTAAACTTTAGAGAGAAAAGTAGAACTCAAACCCACTTTTCCAAACAAAGAGAAGAAAGGTGAGGCAGTTTTTTCCTTTGGAACCAGCTGAAAAGAGTCACACTTGACAAGGCGGACATACTTCCGGTTCATCGGAAAAGCCACCTCAAAGTTGCCACTGGCAGAAGTAGGACAGTGGCAGGTAGTGGCTGACAATGGCAGCTGTGTTTGTGTGCGTGAAAAAAGTCAAAAAAGGTACATTACGATTGCAGGAGTGTATACTGTTGCAGTTGCCCAAACAGCTACAGCAAGAACAGAAAAAGGAAATGGACAACTAAAACCACAATATTATAAAATACATATATATGATATAGACTTATTTTTCAAGCTAATATTTCGAGCCATCTAAAATACACTAAAAAACTGATTTTTTTTATTTCTGCTGATTTACCAAAATTTATCAAATTATGATAACAAATTTCAATGTAATAACTGAAAAACCCTTTTTCCTAAGCTTAAACAAACAAGCGTTGACTTATTCCTTTTAGAGATATGAAAGAAAAAAATCTTTTCCCGAAAATTGTGTTTCAATTGGAGGAAAGTGTCTTGGAAAGGTAAAAAAGAAAAATATTGTTGCAAGATCTAGTGTACAAGTAGAGCTCAAGGCAACAGCTACAGAGAGCAAAATATTGCAACAATCGTGTTATGTACCTAATAACTAATATAGGTTAATATCAATTGATTAAAAACAAATCCTTACCTCGAGTTCACCTCCAAACGATGCTCCATAGACCAAAATCTTTTTGGGAACACAACCACGAATAACACACCTTCAAAATAAAATAAAAAATTATAAGCATTTTCATCAAAAACAATAGTTGAAGGAATACCAAAGGCCGTTGAGGAGAGAGCTAAAGAATGAAATACAGGATTTAGAGCAAACGTGCCTCTATTACACAATTATCTTTTTCAAGTAAGTTCATTATATTAGAACGTTGATTTGAACCTAACTAAACATCACCCAACCACCTTGTGAGGTGAGGGTTGTTCCCCCCACTTGTATATTCTTTTCAAACTGCCTCTCCAGCCGAGCTGTGACTTATGTTCCAATACATCCTCTTCACACCCAACACTATTAGGCTTGGTGTGTGGATAACCCTTTCTAAAGAATTTACAATAGACTCTAATATCATATTAGATGTGAATTTAGGTCTAGCTCAATGCTACAAAATTGGTTTGTAAGATAGGGGTTATCCCTGCTTACATTCTTTTTAGGGTCTATCTCTAATCAATTCGTGACTTGGGTTATTCCTAATACATCATAATTAAATTAAAATATTCAGAAAAAGCAGGAAATTTATAAAAATGCAAACAAACCAGCACACCACACAGAAAGAATACAAAAGTTGAAGAAACCAGACTTTTAATTTTTGATATATCATAAAAATGTTTGAGTTACAGCACAAAGAGAGAGTCAGGATATGCTTCCCCAGAATGTGGATGACCATTCAACCCTACGTCAGGTTAGCTACATGGACCAATCAATACCATAATGCTGTATCAAAAAACAAATTGCAATAGAATCAACTAAAGCAAGATTTTCCTTCTATGTTTCTCCAAATTCTTTTATAGAAGACTTTTAGATCCAAAAATCAAATGCTGTTCATTGCACTTTGCAGTCAGTTGGACAAAGTGATTTGTAGTACACATGGTATAAATAACTTGCTACATAATTTCATTCCCAATTTCCACCGATTTTGCAAGTGGTAAAAATGAGTTCATAATATTGCTCCTTTTATATTTTAAAGCTCACAAGTCATAATTTACATCCTATCAAGTATCATAAGCCCTTAAACCAAATTAAAAAAAATAAAGGTTCTCTGTCATGACAAGAACGGAATGAAATACTGACATCAGTTTGCTTGTATAGAAATTGAGTCACCATAAATGGTTTCCCTTTAGCTGAAAGTACATAAATGCTTTTATTATCTAGTATGCACCATCTTGCAAGGTACAGGGGTGGTTTTATTATCTAACATTCAAAATATTTTCCCGAAGTTAATTTCATCAGTCTGGAGAGAGTGGAGACAATTAAGGTAAAATAGAACTACAACAGTAAGATGGACTGGGTTTAGCTAGAGTTGGAGAAGGCTGTTACATGAGACAATATAATTGTAAGTTAAGTAACAAAATACCCCCTAAATAGATCAAATTGTGGAAGATTATCTATAATGATATTCCTAGTCTTTTCCCTTACTAAATTATGTAGCTAAGCCAATATTACGATTTATATAGTACAGTGTTATCAGTGACAGATGGCAGAATATGGTGGATTTGGAATGCCAAACTTCCACCTTATAAACATGTCATCACGGCTATGGTGTCATCATAGCAGTCCACTCTACACAAAATTGCCTATGGAGGCATAAAATCCACCGAGCCACATTGCTATGGCACCATACTTAAATGCTAATACAATCTTCACAATCAAGGAGAAAAACTGAACAAGTAAGCACACACAAATTTATTTAGCAAACCTGGGAACAAAATTTCATTTAAGAAAAAATAAAATGAGAAAAATCTCCTGGAAAGCTATAAAGGGTAGAATAATAAGATATACAAGAGCAATGTGAATGTTTGATCTAGCAAAAGGCAATTCCATATGCACATTACGTAAAAGATTTGACAGATACACATCAAATTAGAATTTAGTTGAATAGAAAAATTGAGGCATCTGATTACAGTAACAAACTTGCAAGCAGCTGTTAACACAAGCAAAGCATTTAACATGCTTGAGAACAAATGTTTCATAAGAACTAAAATGACCAAGTCATTATCTTAATACCAATCGCATAAAAGTTGGTAAGCAAAGTAGCGTAAAATGTATGAAGAATTTGAAACCCATCTCTAAGTGGAGAGTTGTCTTCAAGCATACACCAGTTGTTTTTACCCACAGGGTAATTAACAAGGAATGTCTCCATCATGTAAAAAGAAAGATAGAAAAGTGACTGAAGAAAATAATCAATAGAAAGGAAAGACATGTCAAATTTATGACTTACGTTCCACCAACTCCTCCAATTGTTTCTGAGCTAATGGGATTAAACGGAAGCTCACAAATTCCCACCTTCTGAGACAGAATGCAGAATATTAAACATAAGGCAACAAATAAACAAGTAAAATACGTCAGTGAATAACACTCAAAAACGATAGATTAACTAAGTCAATAAGAAAAGTGAGTCCTTCCGTACTAGTTACATTTTAATATTTTGGCATTAAAATATACACAACTCGTCCTTCTAAGAATTAGGACTTCGAAAACGATCTTCTAAAGCTATTCAAACATTTAAAAAATCTCATTACACTCCAAAAATCAAGAAAAGCTTCAATAACTCAGATCCTCAAGAGCAAAGCTGTTTACACAGATTAAACATCTTTAGCAATATAATTACATAACATCATGAGCTAACTGTTAAGCGCCAACACAGTTAAAAACCTTAGCTCCGTAATTCGATGAAAATCTAGCAGCACGAACGCCACCACTTCCAGCCCCAATAATAAACAAGTCGAAGTCAAAATTCGTCCCTTGTTCTACACCTGGAACCGATTCAGCCTCACCGTCGATAAGCATCTTCCTAGCCATCGCAATCGAACAAATTGAACTAAATCTGCACCAACAACATCACAACCGCAAAATGTCAAATCAGTTCAGAAATCAAACTCTGAAAACACTGTTAGTTAACAGGAAAGAATAAGGTAAAGTCCAGCACGCAACCAACAACAAAACAATCAACACAGAAACAACGAGATCATTACATTCGCCACTTCACACAGCAAAAAAACAACGGAAGAACTGACAGAAGAATAACAGCAAAAAAATTGTTGCAGATTTTAGTGAATTCTTGATTTATTTCCTCCGTATCCTTTCCCCGAGAAATGAAATGGAAAATTACCTGCGTCGTCGTAATAGGAGAGTAACAACTAGGTTTGTGAATGAAGAAACAAAACAGAACACGACTATGCAGAGAGTATATATACTAAAGAGAAACAAGAAAAAATTGCGTTTGCATGTGCGTATGATATGTGAGATAATGCAGTAATATTTTGAATTACAAGGTGTCGTGTCTAAGGAGCCGACATGGATTAGTCCAAACCCTTTTTTTAATCTATTTTTCGTCTCTAATACGAAACTCTTGCATTTCTTCCGACAAAATAGTTGTTTTGTAGCAACTTTTTTTCCTTTTCATATTATTACTTCAAATACATATTTAATTCATGTAAAACCATTCCTTTAGACTAATTATATAATTAAAATTTTGAAAATAAAAAGCCACCTGTTTCGAATTGTTTAGAAGTAGCACTTCTTTGGGTAAGAGAATTCTTTTAAATGATTAAAACTAGAATTTTTACCGTGCAACCTGCGGATGAATGAGTTTTGTTTTTTTAGTATACGAAAAAAAATTAAGAAGTTAAAAATAGATATTAATATAAATGATAAATATTTAAAATAGGAGATATAAATTTTATCATGTTTATAAATGAATGTAGAATTTTGAACATCTATTATCATAACAATACTAATTGTAGTCATTTTCAATATAAAGTTTTAATTTTTTGAACATTGATATATGTACCTGATATGAATATTTATACAAAATATTTTATGATTTAGAAAATCATTATAATCTGTAATATAAAACAAATATAACTTTATTAAATTTAAAATTCGATTAAAACAAAATGCAATACAATAATTGACACATAACTAAAATAGTATAAGATTAAATTTTATATCTCTTATTAAAGATTTTCAAACATTTATTTGTAAACTTTGTAGATGTAGTGCTTACATTTTAATCTTCATCCATAATTAGTATTTTCACTCCAATCTTCTTATTTATTTTACTCTAAAAATTATTACATATAGTTGTCATTGAGTGAATATGGAGCAAGAAAGATAAAGTTCAACTCTAAAGAGAGTTTGTCCATGACTTTTGTTATATGTTCTAAGTAATACAACCACCTTTCACGTAATTAAATTAAATATTAATATAATTAAAATTCATTTCTCAATAAAAAGTTAATATAATAAAAAGTTAATATAATTAAAATTCAATTGTAATATATCAAAAAATATTTCAATTAAAAATTAATACAATTACAATTTTTCAATTTTACAACCACAATTTTGTATAAAACAAAAACATAATAATGTTTAGTATTTCTTAATTATAACGTTAATATTTACTATTTTTGTTATTTATTAATTATAACATTACTATTTATTATTTATTATAAAAAGAAATTTATATTAATGTTATATGTGAAGATCGATAAGAAATTGCTTTTTTATATGTTTTTCCTCTTTTATTTTATTTTATTTTAATTCTTTTCATATTTTCATATTTTATTGCATTAATTATTTTCATACATTATATATTAATTATATTTGTGAAGACTAATAAAAAATTGCTTCTTTTGATTTATTTTTCTTCTTTTATTTTATTTTAATTCTTTTCGTATTTCCATATTTATTATTAAACAAAAGCAGATATAAATCATTTCAAAATTATATAATAATATTTCGTGTTTGAAACAAAATATTATATTTAAAAATTACACAATATAAAATAAAGTACTAAAAAGTTAAATTAAATATTAAATTATGTAATTAAATATTAATGAGAGTTTAAATACCTTCTTTTTCACCAAAATCAGTGTTAAAATAAAATCATTAATTGTTCTACAAACTCGGAAAAAACTACAATTATAAAAGAAAAACCCTAAAATTTATCATATTATGAAAAAAAAATCAGCAAAAAATAAGAATATGAGGTTGTCATCCCTCTGAATGCTCATTCACAACTAATGTCTCCTATGATGCACATATATGATATGTGTATCGAATACGACACATATCCGATATGTCGATACGTTTATTTTCAAAATAATAGAATACGATACGTGATAGATACGTGATATATGAATATTAAAAAGTGTAACCATAATTCTAACAAACATAATAAATATATGATTGTTAATGTGTGAATCCAAATTTACTAATTAGAGGCCAATTATTTTGGTAGCCAAAACGTGATTGCTAATGTTAGTGACCAATTTTAAAACCAATTCACAATTGAAACTATTTTAATTATCAATTTAGAGACCAATTATAATTTTTTGGAACTATTTTAGTTGTCAATTTTGTCACTATTTAGTGACTAATTATCTTTTGTCACTAAAATTAATCATTATTCAAATATTTTATTATAGTGTACTACGACTTTATAAATTAGATACTTCATTGATAAGTATCATTAAAGTATCCTAAAGTATCAGACACGATACGTGTCAAACACGGATACATTTCCTAATGCTTGATGTAAACTTTCCCAGAGTTTAGAAGTAAACCTAAGGTCCCTATTAGATATAATACTTGTTAGAATTTCATGCAACCTCACAATTTCTCTTATGTATTCAATTAATTTCTCCAATGAATACCTATGTTAATGGGTAAGAAGTGAGCATACTTTGTTAACCTATCCACGATAACCTATATGGAATCAAATTTTTTAACAATTTGTGGCAAGCCAACTAGAAAATTCATTGTTATACTACCCTTTTTCCATTCAAGTATATCTAAGGATTGTAGCATTCCTACTGGCTTTTGGTGTTCTATCTTAGGTTTTTCACAAACTAGACATGTTGCTACATATTGTACCACTTCATTTTTCATTTTGGGCAACCAAAACATTTTGTTGAGACCTTGATACATTTTTGTTATGCTAGGGTGTTTACTTAATTCGCTCTTATATGGTAGTTCTGGAATCATTTTCTCAATTTCCTCATTATAAGGTACACACATCCTATCCTTAAATCTCAAAATTCATGTTCTATCTATGCCAAAATTTTCTTCATTCTTTTGACCTATCAACTTATTTTTCTTTTGAATGAGTTCATCACTTTCTTGTGCCTCATGGATTTGATTCTGTAAGTTACTAGCGATCTGAATGAAGTTTAATTGTATTATATCATGACTTACTATGATAGACAAATTCACGTCTCTAAACTTTTCCATAAAACTCATTTCTTGAATCATCAATAAGTATACATGTAAAGATGTTCTGCTTAAAGTGTCTGCCACTATATTTGCCTTCCTTGGATGGTAATGTATTTCAAAACCATAACCTTTCAAAAATTTCATTCATCTACTTTGTCTCATATTTAACTTATTTTGATTAAATAAATATCTGAGACTCTTATGATCACTAAAAACTTTGAACTTACCACCATAGACATAATGTTTCCATATCTTAATCCCATTTTCTCATGTGCTCTTAGTTGTCTAGAAGCATACACCACTACCCTTCTATCTTGCATAGGAACACATCTTAATCCCATTTTGGAAGCATCACAAAATATCATAGAGTACCTCGTAGGATAAGGTAATGCTAGAATAAGAGAAGTGGTTAATCTTTTCTTGAGTTCTTGAAAACCATTATCACATTTTTTTGTCCATACAAAAGTTTGACCATTTTTGGTGAATTGAGTTAAAGGCATAACTATTTTAGAAAATCCCTTAATGAATCTTATATAATATCCTGTCAAACCAAGAAAACTACAAATCTTAGTCACTAGTTTTTGTCGTTCCCATTGTAAAACTGTTTCTACTTTGGTTGGATCCACTAATACTCCTTCTTTGGAAACCACGTCCTAAGAATTTCACTTCCTCTAACTAAAATTCACACTCAAACAATTTAGCATACGATTGCTTTTCTTTCAAGATCTACAAGACAATCCGAAGGTGCTCCTCATACTCCTCAAAAGTCTTAGAATAAATAAGAATGTCATCTATAGAAATTACAAATTGATATAAAAATAGACAAAAAAATTATATTCATATAATCCATAAATATTGCAGAAGCATTCATCACGCCGAAAGGCATCACTTAATACTCATAATGACCATACCTAGTTCTGAATGCAATTTTATGTATGTCTTCTACGTTTACTCTAATTTGGTGATATTCTAGCCTTTTCGAAAATACAAAAGTTCCTTTCAATTGCTTTGTCAAGTCATCTATTCTAGGAAGAAGATATTTATTCTTTATGCTAAATTATTTTATGCTAAATTATTTAATTGACGGTAGTCTACACATAACCTAAAACTTCCATCTTTCATCTTAACTAACAAAATTGGTGCTCCCCAAGGTGACACACTAGGACGAATGAATTCTTTTTCAATTAACTTTTTTTAATTGTTTCTTAGGTTCTACTAATTGAAAGGGTGACAAATTATATGGTGCTATAGATATTGGTCCAGTTACAAGCATCAAATCTATTGAAAATTTAATTTCTCCGTTGGGTGGTAAACCAGGAATATTATTGGGAAATATCTCAAGAAAATTGTGAACAATTGCTATACTTTTCAAATCAACTTCCTCTTTTATTTTCTTAGAAGATAATAACAATTACCATTGAATTTCATGCCTTAAAGGCTCACTTTATGAGTTGGTAGGTGATTTCAAAAGATTCCTAGAGTTTGGAAATATTACTGATTTATCAGCACAATTCAAAAGGACTTGTGTAAGACCCGAGAAATTTAAATAATTAAGTAAATAATTATTTAATAAATGCGGGTAGTGGGAACTTTTATGTCATTTAATGTTGGGGTTTATGACATGGAAAAATATTAGCTCAAGTAGTTAAGAGTACTTAGTTATTATGAATGGACTTGGGTTCAAGTCCAATTTATGCCTTTGTATGTTACTAGAATTTTGACCTGTGTAATGCACGGGTTATCGGTTATTTTTTAGATGAATAAATTTTGTTTTTTTAGTAAATGGAAAAATTAAGAAGTTAAAAATATATATTAATAATAATGATAGATATGATTTAAAATAGAAAATATCAATTTTATCATGTTTATAAATGAATGTAAGAGTTTTGAAACATCCAGATCATGACAATACTGATCATAACAATACTAATTGTAATAATCATTGTTTTGTTCAATATAAAGTTTTAATTTTTTGAACATTTATATTTGTACTTGTCATGAACATCTATACAAAACTTTTTATTGATTTCATGATTCCGAAGACCATTATAATCTACACTATAAAATCAATATAACTATTAAATTTAAAATTGGATTAAAAAAATAAAAGAATGCAATACAATGATTGACAAATAACCCGAATAGTATAAGATTAATTTGTATACCTCTTATCAAATATTTTTAAATATTTATTTATAAACCACATTTGTAGTTGTAGTGGTTAGTTACATTTTCATCTTCATCCATAATTAGTATTTTCAATCAAATATTTGTTTCTATTTCCCTCTAGAAATTGTTACACATAGTTGTCCAAGAGTGAATATGGGGCGAGAAAGATAAAATTCAACTTTAGAGAGAGTTTGCCCTTATCTGTTATTATATGTGTTCTAAGTCACACAACTACCTTTCACCTAATTAAATTAAATATTAATATAACTAAAATTCATTTCTCAATAAAAATAATAATATAACTAAAATCCAACTCCAATTATAGTTTTCCAATTTTGCAATCACAATTTTGTGTAGAACTAAAACATAATAAGGTTTAGTATTTATTAATTATAAAGTTGTTAATTATTAGTTTTTGTATTCATTAATTATAACATTACTATTTATTATTTCTTGTGTAAAGAAATTTATATTAATGTTATTCGTAAAGATAGATAAAAAAATGTTTCTTTTGATTTATTTTTTAACTTTTATTTTATTTTTTTTCGTATTTTCATATTTTATTACATTAATTATATTTCCAAGTATTTTATTGAAATAAATATTTATATATATATATATATATGTATTTTATTTTATATAAAAATAATAATTTATGAAATATTTATTATTTTAAATAATAATTAAAATAATGAATAATAAAAAAATATAATAAGTTTATTTATAATAATATAAATTGTTTTTATATACTGTGATATGAATATAGAAATATGTTAAGTTTAGAATAAATGATAAAATGTGTCAAACAATATTTGAAATATGAATAAACAATTGTAATAATGAAATGACTTTAATTATTATTTTTAATTTGTTTTTAATAGAGTATATTATTATATGATAATATATATTTACATATTTTTTATGTAAATTTGTTAATATAAAGACGTATAATAACAATTAAATTGATACATGATTATCGGTAATCTATTTTCATTTTGAAGTACAACGAAATATAAGAGAAAAAAATGTAACAATGATAGTTATATATTATAACTGTCTTTCATTTTATTTTATGGTTTAAGTAGACACGGTCTTTCAAGTTCTTGTCTTTGTGTTTATCCCTTCTTTCCAACATTTCTTTTATTATGTAATAATAATACACCAAATTTTATTTTATTGTATGTCTCTTAGTTAAAACACATTACATATAATGAGAGAGGTAGGATGGATTAGGATGTGCATACATCATTCATATTTGTAACAGAAAAACATATATTTTCATTAACATAAACTAATTCTATGTTTTGCTAATAATATTGTAATCATTATTAAATAAATAAATAAAAGTCTCATATATATTAATTGACATAAACTAATTCTCGTTATGATAATAATACTGTAATCATTATTACAAAAAAATAAAAATCCTTTTTTATAGTGGTGAAAAGATGAATCACACCTCATCTTCAAGTTTCTTATGAATTTGAGAAATAACTGAAGTAAAAAATATTATTGATTATTATCATTCTCAGAATTACCTATATTCAGTTTGTAATCAGAAATGCTCCTTCTGTGATAGTGAGATTAGTGTCCATAATCATAAATGCTCCTTCTGTGATAGTGAGATTAGTGTCCATGAACTCAATGTTGAAGTAAAATTGAGTGTCTCCATCAACTTCCAAAAACTTTCCTTCTTTTTCTCATTTTCTCATTTTCTTAGTCATATCATGTACCCACCAATTCTTCATATCTTCCACAGATTCAATTTCATCTATTTTTGTCCTAGTTGTTTCCTCTTAAGTTGCTTCCATCTGATGAAGTTGTTGGCTGAGGCTCCGCTTTGTCTTGCAGCTTCTCAATAGGTGATAGCATCTAAAATAATTGTTCCTCTAACAAATTTTGGAGTCTACAATGAGCTTATATTCTAGCAAATATTGAATGAACCAGTAGACAAAGAAGCAAGAAGTAAGAAAATGGGAACTTAAGTAGTTACATTTGTTAGAATTATGGTGCTTGATTTAGTCCCACATCGCTTAGAATAGTGAGATGTGGTTCTCTATTTTACTATATAAGAGACTCTATGTAAAGTTTTAAGATACACCAGAAATACAAATACTTCCTAGTGTAGTCGTGGACGTAGGCATACACATTGTACGCCGAACCACGTTAAATTCTCTGTGTCTATTTTTCTCTCCTTTATTCTTTCCTTTATTGCCTTGTTCCTAACAATTGGTATCAAGAGCCATTTTTCTTAGTATGCTCTGTGGTTGCAGCATTGTCTGATCTTCCACATCAGAAAAGATTTGGTTTCTATTTTTTCTTCTTGGGGATCTCAGTTTAGAGAAGTAGTGGGAGCTTTGGTCAAAGGCAGCAGAAGCTTTGGTCAAAGGCAGCAGGAGCTTTGGTCAAAGGCAGCAGGAGCTTTGGTCAAAAGCCGCAGCAGGAGCTTTGGTCAAAAGCAGCAGGAGCTTTCGTCAAAGCAGCAAGAGCAATGGCATTGGAAGAAGGGAAGGTGAGGATTGAGAAGTTTGATGGCAGTGACTTCGGGTTCTGGAAGATGCAGATAGAGGACTACCTGTATCAGAAGAAGTTGTATCTACCCTTAACAGGGCAGAAGCCAACTGACATGGAGCAGGCGGAATGGGATTTGTTAGATCGGCAGACACTCGGTGTGATCCGGTTGACATTAGCCAAGAATGTTGCGTTCAACATCATGAACGAGAACACAACCGTAGATTTGATGAAGGCATTGTCAAATATGTATGAGAAGCCATCTGCAGCCAATAAAGTGTATTTGATTCGCAGGCTAGTCAACCTAAAAATGGGTGAAGGTAACTCGATTACTAATCATATTAGTGAATTCAATACAATTATTGCGCAGTTGACATCAGTGCAGATAACATTTGATGATGAGGTGAAAGCATTAATTTTATTATCATCTCTTCCGGAAAGTTGGAGTGCAACTGTTACTGCAGTTAGTAATTCTGCAAGTAATAGTAAGTTGAAGCTTGATAACATCCGTGACTTGATCTTAAGCGAAGATGTTCGCAGGAAAAGTTCAGGGGAATCTTCCAGTTCTAGTTCCGGTTCAGCATTGAGTACTGAAACTAGAGGAAGAAGTAGCCAGAAAGGTCGTAATCAAGGCCGAGGCAGATCAAAGTCTAGAGAGAAATCAAAACCAAAATTTCGGAATGATATCACTTGTTGGAATTGTCAGAAAAGGGGTCACTTTACAAATCAATGTAGGGCTCCAA
>Ga0214543_1003739_pt1 | contig 29377 bp, 13 predicted proteins | sample CNSS2metaG_FD_160094 | JGI IMG/M metagenome (GOLD analysis project Ga0214543, IMG submission 160094) | Root nodule microbial communities from cowpea collected in UCLA plant growth center, Los Angeles, California, USA - CNSS2 | ecosystem: Host-associated > Plants > Roots > Nodule | place: USA... | reverse complement strand
CTTTACCGGCATCGTGGTGTGCCTAGTTTTGTAGGGGTAATGTTAGGGACCTTAAGACTACGCTGATGTACCTTTATCGCGTGACATTTCTTTTAATTTCCTTTAATAATTAAATGGGATGTTACATGGATTTTTTTACAAAAACTATGAAACAAATCAACACTTACCAAAGAAATTGTCTTTTACATGTACAATCAATCATGTGTTTTTTTCTGCTTCAGATTTTGTATATATTAAATTGCACACTAAATATCAAAGTTTCTTAGATGTGTTACTAATGAGATAAAATCACTAACTTCACTGTGAAGTTGACAAAATATGTGTAGAAAGTCTCTCTTTTGTGTTACTTCAATGGTTATTTCGAGTAGGCCATAAATTTTGATCAATTGCTTTACCAACTAACGTCTTCATTGACACCACAAACTCACAATTGAAAAGCTATCTCCACACCACAATATTAGTAACAAACTTGTTTTTTTGTGTACAAATATATGTCGTTTTCTTTGTAAGGTTTTGTGCACATAGTCATCCTCGTTCAATTAAGTAGTTCCACACAAAATATAATTATGTAGTTTCCACACACGTAGTTCCCACGTACAAAATGGTTACTTCACAATCCTATTCACAATTCAATATTATTATTATTATTATTATTATTATTATTTACCCATATTTATAATTTCATAATTCAATATATTTTTTTCTTAATAATGACGGATTAAATTATGAAAAAATTAAAAAATTCTAAAGAAATGCTAGTATATAAATAAAAAATGAACAAAAGAAAAAAATTTTGGAACAATTTAAAAGTACGAAAAAGTTAAAAGATCCAAAAATAAAATAAACAATATTAAAAGTCTATTTGTAACGTCCCATTTAATTTATAAACGAAATTAAAGGAAACGCCACACATCAGATAGCATAACAACGCAGTCCTGGGGTTCATGACGTCACCCCTACAAAACCAGGCACACCACGATGCCAACTGAAAACAGGATAATCGTTTACTTAAGAGTTTACAATCTAACAACTACGAATACAGGGGCCATAGCCCTAAGGAAAACATGAAAAGAAGAAGCGTGAGATCTAGCCCAGATGGCTAAGCTGCTGGATCACCGTTTCCCTGCTGACCACGAGAACTTCGCCCATCTGCTCCCATCAACCAAGTCGATGATCATCGCAAGAAAGAACAGCCACATACATCACAACCATGCAACAAAACGGGTAAGCTAGAGCCAATCAACATATTCAACATGCAATCAAATATATTCTCATCATCTCATCCACATAGCAACCAAACATGTTATGACTCTTCATTCAATACATTACGACTCGACTCGACTCATCCGGATACGTATAACTCGGTCGGATTCAGCGGATGCTTGCACTTGTGGTGGATACCCCTGCTCAACCCTGAGCTGCTCGATCCTAAGCCATGTGTTACCAGTGTTACGATGAATCAAAAATCTCTCCCACCACAAGGTTAGCCCTTAATGAGTTTCAGGCCTCCTGCTACTCCCACCACAAGAGTCAGTCCGCTCTAAGTGAGACTAACTGGCTCCTCGGAGCGTCAGGATGCAACCTTACCTTGAATCCTTACCTAGTTATACAGATGGGGCACCACCATGAACACCCACTAGCAGGGGCCATGGAATTACGTCCCGACCACTGAAGCGCAACCCCAGAGGTCTCACCGAGAGACCCCAAGGAATTACACGCTGACACGGACCAACATTCATAAAACAACATTAGGAGAATATCGATAACATATTTACAACCTCATACTCGTCCATGAGATCTATTCCTCATACGCCTCACATTGTGAATCCATACCTCTGATCATCACCGTCCCATGAGTCTAGGGTCTCATCTCATGACAACACCATGTTCCTTTAATTTCAAACCACCCATTCATTTATTTCTCATGCCAAGTCTCATACCAATCCATTCATCCACAATTCATGAATCATGCCAAATATATGTTTCATACTCCATTATATACATGTCCATCATCACACAATCATACTCAGCCAACATGGTTCATTCGGGAAACATTAAACAACCAAAACACAGCACGGTCTCACCCAGCATCTCGCTCAGGCTGAGGGGTCTCGCTCAGGCGAGACCTGCTCGCTCAGGCGAGCCTCCCCCCTCGCCTAGGCGAGAGCGCCAAAAACAAGGGCATGGGCAACACGGGATCTCGCTTAAGCGAGATCCCTCTCGCTTGAGCGAGTTGCCTGCTCGCTCAAAAATTGAGCGAGCCGGCCGGGCGACGTTTCGCGCAAAAAACTTAGGCGAGCTCCCTGTTTCATCTCGCCTAGGCGAGATGGACTCGCTTGGGCGAGATTAACAGGTCTCGCCACTGTTCTTCACTGTACAGCCATGAAAACGAACCAAACCAGCACACAAAGCATTCTCATACATCAAAGCGAAGGATAAAATCATACAAATAGAAATCCACACCATTACAGACCAAAACTACTGGAAAATAAGAGCTCTAACTTCCCGTACCTGGGATTCAAGCTAGCAAACGCTCCGACCCGCACAGCGAATGTAGAACTACCCCTAGGGTGGTTAGCAGCTGAACTGAACGGCAGAACAGAAGAAAGAGCGGGTTATTACCAAACCCTAATGATACAGTGAACATAAACCATGAAAGGGAGAGCATGGGCTGAGGAGTGACTTACTTGAATAGGAACTGAGTTTGAGCTCGAAGGAAGGGGACCTTAGGGTAAACCCTAGCAGAGCTTTTTCGTGAGAGCAAGGGGAAAGAATTGACGGCTGCTGCGTTTCTGTGAGAGTGAAAGTGAGAGTGAGATTAGGGCAGACCTTAGGACCTTATACGTTGGGCCGGCCTTAGGCCCACTAACTTTAGGGCAGAAAAGTTAACAGATTTAAATGGGCCTTACACTTGCAAATAACACTTTAATCGGTTAACCATTTAATATAATCGATTAATCCTGATAGTTGCATTATTATTATTTTTTACACATTCTATCTTTTAAAAACAACATTTTCACATTCTAAAATCAAGATAACGATAGTGAGAGATATGAGTGTCCTAACATTGTTAAAAATGTTTTTGGTTTAAGAAGATTAAAGATTGAAGAGCTTTTCTTTTGGCTATGAGATTTTTATTGTAACATCATCAGTCAAGTGATACCTTTCTTGTATCTTTATTCTATAATTTCATTCTTTGTTTCATAATTCAACTTTGTGGTGAAGTTAGTGGTAATTATGTGAAGCATCACTTATTCTTTGTATTTCTTGAAGAAGTTATTCAAGAGTTTGATTGAGTCTAGGCTAGGATTATAGAAGTTCTTGTAATCTAATTATATTAATCTCTAGAGAAATTTCTAGCTCAGATCGCTAGAAAAGTTGAATGTAGATTTGTTCTCGTATAAAACATTGTGTTTCTTATGCTTTTCTTACTCTAAATCTCCCTCTCTCTGTGATTGATTAGGCTTTTAACCATGCATCTCACATTTATCTTGTTAAATTATCTATTAAAGTTTATGTAAAATGCTTTTGAAACACCATAAAATCTCAATTTTGCAAAAAACCAATTCACTCCCTCTTGGTTTGTATATTATGTGAGAACCTAAATATAAATTTTAAAAAGAGTAGAATTATATATATATATATATATATATATATATATATATATATATATATTAATACTCTGATTTCTTTATTAATATATATTACTTTAAAATGATAATAAATAATTGCAGAACTTGTAACGATATGGTGAAGTTTAATTTAGTGAAATTGTGAGACTTCCAATGATCTATGTAGTGTTTGCAAATGAATATATATTTGATTGTTAATGAATTATAGAGTGATGACATAAATAGTTTGTGTGATTCTTATGTATTAATGTTGATTAGGAATTTCCTTGATGAGTATTGAATTTGTGTTACTGCATAATGATAATGGTATTGATGTGATTACAATTTTGACAAAGATATGGAGAAGAAAATGATTCTTGGTGAAATGGATAGGTGTATGAATTTCTTGTTACATAAGGATAGACATTGAGCTAATGAAAACTCTTATGTTAAGTTGTTATGGGTTTTTGTGTTTATATGACCAATTGTAATATAAATGTGATGTTGAAAATAATAAATTTGAAAGGTTGGTATTATTGTAAATAATAGTGTTGCTAAGTTGAGTATGATATTCTGGTAAAAGGGAAAAAATTTCAATTGTTTAGAAACATTTTTTTTGCTATTGCTTATCCATAGTTGAGTGACTCGACCATCACGGACGACCTGTTTGGAGTTTTAGAAAAAACTTTAATTTTTTTTCTATTTAAAATGTTTATGTTTTATTTAGCTTAGAAATGATACGTTTGGTTCTTGGTGGCTATTTTAAAGGAAAAATACTATTGTTTAAGATGTCAAAGTGTATTGAAATTAAATTTTGAGAATGAGACTATCTAACTCAACTAGTATCTCACTCGCATATGGTGTGATATCTAGATGGTGTGAGTCAAAGAAAGCTTCAGAGGATAATCAACATGATATGAAAAAGTATACTTATGGAACTAGTGGGGTTAATCTTCTCATTACTTGGTTTGAGTCATTTGGTCTTAGAGCCAAAAATTTATTTGCGGACTTATCACATGTACAGAGTTTAACGAGTCCATTCAATACAATGGCAACAGACTAACCCGTAAAAACAATTCCACATTGTTTCTTGCATGTTTACTTGCCGAATATCCATTTAAAAAATTATCCACGGGTTATAAAAAATCCGCGGGTATCCGTGGATACCCATAAATATTTAAAAAGAGATATTTTATAAATTTTTAAAATAAAATCTAAATAAAATTATAAAAAAATATAATATAAATTTAATTTAATTTAATTTTAATTAAATTTAACCTAATAAACAGGTACTAAAATATCTACACCCAACCTTTTTTTATAAACAGGTACTAAAATATCTGTTACTAGCGGATAACAAATACCTATGGGTATCAACTATCTACGGTGGATTCTATTTATGAATATCCGTGACCATGAATATTTTTGTCATCTCTAAATACACATGAGAATAAATTTCATAAAAAATTTAATCATACAAATTTTAAATTGTACAAAATTTCTGGTTCACATTAGCATATAAAAGCTATTTGTTTAAATTATTTCTCTATTACATGTTTGACTTTTAAATTTTTTGACACCTTTTATAATACGATTTATTTCTTTTCTATTCTTCTTTTAAATACATTAGCTTACCCTTTGTTATGTCCTTGTGTTATTTCCTATTTTTTTATGCGACAACCGTATATTAATACGTGAACAGGGGTAGAAACAGACAAGGTCAATAGCTCGGGAGTTGGAGCTAGTCATTGATGGCTTAGGATAATGATATTTTAGAAGATGAAGTCTTTATCTTTCTTTTGCAAATTGTATCAAACTTGTTTCTCATATTTTGAAATACTTTAACATGTTTAAGAGATGTCATTTTGAAATACAATTCTAAGGGGTTATAATAGTCTTTAAACTCATTCTATATAGATATGTATGACATTTTGAGTATTGATATTATTAAGTAGTTACTTAAAATTTTTGAATTTATATGTTGGGGGTGTTACATACTAGAGGTAATCATTTATAATATTTTTATGTTAAGCTCAATTTAATTTGAGTTTGTTGAATTGAATTTAGTTAATTAAATCAAAATTTTGATTTTTTTTTTTTGTAAAAAGTTGTAATTTTCAAATATTAATCTAATTAAAAAAAATATTATTTTTTGTAAAAATTAATTGAAACTTTAAATAAAATAATAAATTTATGCAAACTAATTTAAGTCATAAACTCATGAAATATATGACCCACTTCATATAAAAATATATTAGTTTGGATCTAGTTGAATTTGACCAAATGATAGATGAAATCCAACTTAGTATAATCTTTTGTTTTTAAAGAAAAAAATACATATATTTACCGTATATAGATATACATAAAAAAATAGAATATAAAATATTGAAAATAATAGAAGGAAAATCGTTATTTAATATCTTCTACGTTCTTTGTGAAAAAATTAATTATTTTTTACTTTGTGTTTGGATGAAAGATTTTGACAATTTCAATTGGAATACATAGTATTTGAATTATTTGCAATTAAATTTATTTCATTTCTTAAATAGTTTATTTGGATAGAGTAATTGAACTATCTTAAATTTTATTTATTTTTGGATAAAATAATTTAATTTCTATTTTAAAGCAAACTCAACTCTATCCTTGAATACAAGTTGAGTTAGTTTGACCTTCATTCGGGACAACTAGTCTCAAACTTAAATATGGGTCGACTCTAAAAGATTCGACCTAGGGTGATAAGTTCGACCTTTATAGTTGGTTAACTCGTCTCACCCTTCAATTAGAATTATTGATTTCAACCTTTAGTCCATGTCAACTCGACTCAACCTTGAGCACGAGCCAACTTGGCTCAAACTTTGACACAAGCCCCACACGACTCAACCTTTGACCTAAGTCGACTCGACTTTATGTTTGGCCTGAACCGACTTGGATCGACCATTGGCTCAGGCCAACTCAGGCCGATCTTCGACTCGGGCCAACTCTGTTCAAATTTCGGTTCGGGTCGACATGACTCAACCTTCAACCTAGACTGTCTAGGTTTGACCTTTGTACCACCCCGACTTGGCTTAATATTCGACTCCTGGCTGACTCTTTTGTAATTTCACAACTAGTGGAATTTCAATTTCATTCATTGTAACTGAATTTTAAATTATATTATTTTAGTCATTTGAAATACCTTCTTAAAATTCTTCAATTTCAATTTTCTTTTAATTTTCTCATCAAAAAAGTCATTTTACTTCAAAGAATTTAAAATTCTAGAAATAAATGAATCACTCCCTTAAATTGTCTCATCCAAATACACTATTAACTTTTATTATTTTTTTAATACATTTTAATTAAAATAAATAAATTTAAAACATAAACAATAAGTAATAAAAATAAAACTAATCAATTTAAATTTTGATATTTTACTATATGTTTATTTTGAAATATAATTTTTTTATTTAATAAAATGTTGTAATAAATTTTATTTTAATTTAAATTTAAGCTTAATTTTAGTTTACATTTTTTAAATATATTCTAAAAGTTATTTTCTAAAGGTATAATTACTCGTATAGTACCCAGTTTGGGGCTAGTGAGTCAAATAGGTATTCGGTTTAAAAAAAATGTCAATTGCATTTCAACTTTTGAAAAAGTGCTTCAATTAGGTCCTTCTCAAACGAAGTTGACTAACGTCGTTAGTCAACGTGCCACGTGTCTAGGGATGTCAAAAATATTCGTACCCGCGGATATTCGTTGATAAAACCCGTAATGGGTAGGAAACGAATCTTAAAAATGGATACCCGCTACCCGCTACCCGCTAGTACGAGTATTTTTGATACCCGGATGTTAACGGGGCATGTACGGATATCATAGTAACTGTACCCGTGGATACCCGTACCCGGTAAATTTTAATTCACAAAAATACCCTTATATATATGTATATGTATATGTATGTATATGTATATGTATGTATATGTATATGTATATGTATGTATATGTATATGTATATACATATACATATATATATATATATATATATATATATACATATATATATATATATATATATATATATATATATATATATATTTTGTCTTCATTCTTCTAGCTTTAAGTATTGGTACGTTGTATTCTTCCAAGTACAACGTATACATATACATTTGAAATTGAACAAATACATCAAACTCTATATAGACAGTGACGTTTATGGTATGCTTGTTGTTAAATGATGGAATTAAAATAAGAATACTTGGCACGTAGTAGTTGATGTTTATTATTTGATTATTTTTCAGGAATCAATCAGAAAGAGTGAGTTTGTTGATCAAAACACCAATTAAAGAATTTTTATTGTGTTACGTCATTTTATATTTATTTTTATAATTATTTGGACTTGTATAGACTTGAGTTTGTTTGAACTTTATTTAAAATTTATGATAATGATGTACATTATTTTATTTTATTTGAGTTTATGATTAAATATTTAATTTTTAAATAATTTTTTAAACACCCGCGGGTACTCGTGGATACCCGCGGATATGAAAAAAAATAGACGGATACCCGCATAACGGATATCCAACGTATATGGGTACGGGTACGGGGCAGATATTTATCCAACGGGTAGGGTACGAAGGAATTACTACCCGTACCCTACCCACCTCGTTGACATCCCTACACGTGTCAGTCTGTGGTTTTTTTGATTTTTTTTAATTTTGATTTTTTTAAAAATTTTTTTGAAAAAGAAAATAAAAATACCACGTGTCAAGTCCCTGTGTGTGACACGTGCATTGCAATGACAATGCCACGTGTCACTCACAGGGACTTGACACGTGACATTTTTTTTCAAAAAATTAAAAAATAATAAAAAAATTAAAAAAATTAAAAATAAAAATTAAAATAAAAATTAAAAAATTAAAAAAACTACAGACTGACACGTTGCATGTTGACTAACGACGTTAGTCAACTCTGTCTGAAAGGGACCTAATTAAAACACTTTTTCAAAAGTTAGGATGCAATTAAAATTTTTTTTAACCCGGGTACATATTTGACACACTAACCCCAAACTGGGTACTATATGAATAATTATACATTTTCTAAATATATTAGTATATAATTAAATTTATTTTATTACACTAATTAAATCTTCTGTACATTTTTTCTCCTTTTTTTTTAAACTAAAATAATTTTATCTTTTTTTTTTTTCAGATCCTTCCTTTTCCACCCCTTTTAATCAAATGTTTAATTCAAAAGTGAAATTGAATCATGGTGGATGAATATTCCTCTATAAAACCGATTTAAAAGGAGAAACCGTGATTTATCATATGTGCAGTTGTTTTGTGCTTTCTAGATTGTGATATATGTTATTTTCACTATTGGAAGATTTAGGACCATATCGGTGTGAAATGAATTTGTGATCGTCAACGGCTTCAAAGGGCATCCACTTTCTTAGTTTAAAGATATTTTAATTTAATAAATAAAACTAAATAAAGTGTTAGGTGTTTTTGTAACAGAGAAGATGATGCCTTCTTTCACTCATCTTCTCATCTGCGCTGTCTTTATTTGTTTCGTGTTGACGTTCATGCTTACCTAAAAGTGACGACACTTTATCGATATTTCCCACATTACCCCTTTCCATTTATCATAATTTCCCACATAAACATAATAAAACTTTTTATTTTATTTTATTATGGGATTTTACATTTTTTTTACTTCCCTCTTTGTGAGAAAAGAAGTTAATATTATTTGATAAATTTGAGGGAAGGGTTTCCATTAAAAACTAAAAGTGCTTAATTGGATCTCTAACAAATTAAAATAGATTTAAATATGATTTTAGTCTAATTTAATATGATTTTTATGGATTGATAAGATTGACTAGTATTTTTGGGTTGATTTTTCGTATTGATTGACGAGATTGATTATTATACCACCCTTCAGATTATGGGTAAGATTGATCAATACGTTTTTGGACCAATCTTCCAAACCAATAGGCAAGACCGAACAATACACTTTAGGATCGTTCTTCCATACCAACTAGTACACTCTTGGAGTGATCTCTTAGATTGGTTAATAAAATCGATCGATGGTAGAATAAAAGTAAAATTAACATTTTGACAATGATAATTATGAACCGACCAAGGCTGATTAAGATATGATTAGACCGTGATTAGGTAATAAAAAGATGAAAGTCCATAACAACTATTATAAATAAATGTCTCAGGTATGGTTGTTGCGACACATTCATGAAGATTTAATACACTATGTTCGGATCTTTAATGACTTAAGTATTAGAGTGTCTTTTACATGTATATCCCTAAGAACCTTGAAGAACCACGCAAACAAAAAATTGAAAAGACCTAAAGATCAAGACATTAAGGAGATAGAAATGCCCTATAGGTGTTGTAGAATCAATCCCTAATATATTTAAAGGTATAAATATAATTAGAACAATTGAATTATTTAAAACTGCCTTATCATTCAATTAAGATATATTTAATTTTTTTACATATAAGATAATCACATATATATATTTTTTGGTTTCAATATGTTTTGAAAAAAATTATATTACTTTTTAAAATGATAATTAGTTGTTATAGAATCATTCAAAAGTTCCCTTTTCTTATTGATGACTTTTGTCTAAAACATAAAAGCACCTTGTTTGTAAAAACACAAGTTTTGAAGTAAATTAAATTTGAAGTCAAACTTGATTTATGCATCTTAAGCCTGAAATTAATATCTATCTGTTTTTTACCAGTATATTGATATGAACTTTTAAGACCAGTTTATTTATTATAACTACTAAAACAGGCACTATTGAAGAAAAAGTGTATTCCTAAACTAAGTACTTAATTTTCTGATAAATGTAGCAGCAGGTTTAGTTAATTTAACACAACGCTCTCAGTGTTTAACTCTCCTACTGTTTAAGCAAATTGATATAAGAAAGTAATTCTATGCGACATAAAAAGTCAATTAGTTTGTCAATAGCTACGCAACTGTTTTGTGTCCTTTTATGTTAAAAAATAGAAAGAGTGGATGAAGAAAATAAAAAAACAAGGAGGAGGGTATTCTGGGAAATTCCGAAACGATAAACCAAATTTGACGAGCTCGTATTTCCGAGGGTTGAGATAGAGAGTTCATGACACGTGGCCGCGTATGACGCGGTTCCAATGTCAGTGTTGAGAGTCTTCATAGCGTACGCGAATCCGAAAACACAAGTGATTCTTTTCATCCCTGTTCTGTTCCCCACGCATATTAATCCCTCACCACCTTCTTCTTCGTCTTTCTTTATTTCTATCTTGTCATAATTTTCTTTCTCTCTCTTTCAACTACCCAACCAAACATCTTCCACTCTCAACTTCCTTAGAAATTGCAAACTTCGGAACCCTTTTTTTTTTTGTCTCCTTCACTCGTTCTCTGAAAAGTGTTGCGTAGAATTGACAACTGTGGCAGGGCCTAATGGGTAACTGCCTAGATTCTTCTGCCAAAGTTGATGCAGCTCAGAGCTCCAGATCCACTTCTGGTTCGTCACGTTAGACCATTACCCTCTTTCTGTTTTTTCTTGTTTTCGGTTTTCTGGAGGCTTATGATCCTGATGCTCACTTTTTCATTGATTTTTGAGAACTGGGTTTTCGTGTTTGGGTTGAGGAGGTTGTAAAGTTTAGTTTTTTGTCTCTCTTGGTAACTGGGTTGGATAAAGTTTGATTATTTTCTCGTAGTAGTACAGTAAATATATGATGTTTTTGGAGGGTTGTGTTCTGTTTTTTTGTGAGTGGTTACTGTTTGAAAAATTTCAGCTTGAGATATATATGATATAAGGGTTCAGATTCTTCGAAATAATATCATTTTTCTACTTTTATGATTATGCTTTTAGTATATTTCTCCTTTAATTCTTTTGGGGATGGAAACGTTTCCTTATGGTCTGATTTTAGGCTATGAGGATCAAAGTTTGGTTGAATTGTAAGCAGTTCATAAAGTAATAAAGTGGAAGATTTGGCGTTGTTTTTCTGAGATTATTAGGATTGTGGGTTGAAATGATGAGATTGAATAATAAATAAAGAAACTTGCTTTTTTTTTTTGCAGTGTATTGATGATGGTTAAAATTGAAAGCTCAATTATTTGGCTACTTGCTTTTGTTTGTGGTGGTACCATATATGGATTAACCAATTTTCCCCTTCATTTCTGCATCAGGAATCTCAAAAACTACACCTTCGAGCTTATCTATTCCATCATACAGTGAAAAAAGCAACGCCTTAAGTCTTCCGACACCGAGGTCTGAGGGTGAAATCTTGTCTTCTCCAAATCTTAAGTCCTTCACATTCAATGAGCTGAAGAATGCCACCAGAAATTTTCGGCCCGATAGTCTTCTGGGTGAAGGGGGATTTGGATGCGTCTACAAAGGATGGATCGATGAACACACATTTACAGCTTCAAAGCCTGGATCAGGGATGGTCGTTGCTGTAAAGAAGCTCAAACCTGAAGGTTTTCAAGGTCATAAAGAATGGTTGGTAAGTGTTTGCCTTTAATCCTGCATAAAAATAAAAAAAAGGTACTTTTTTTTTTTGTTTTCTCAATACACATGGTAATGAAATTCTTGATCAATATTTTCAGACTGAGGTTAACTACCTTGGACAACTGTACCATCCAAATCTGGTTAAATTAATTGGTTACTGCTTGGAGGGAGAGAATCGGCTATTGGTCTATGAGTTCATGCCGAAAGGGAGCTTAGAGAACCACCTGTTTAGAAGTAAGTTACATAAACCATCATGCACATATTCGAGATTTATATTTGAGTTTCCTTTGTTAACTGCATATATATTCGAGATTTATATGTTCATTTTACTTGACAGGAGGACCACAACCACTCTCTTGGTCAGTGAGGATGAAAGTGGCTATTGGTGCTGCTAGAGGACTCTCTTTTCTTCATAACGCCAAATCACAAGTCATATACCGTGATTTTAAAGCCTCTAACATTCTACTTGATGCGGTAAGATCAACAAGAATAATATAAACGATGCTGCGAGTTTTTCGTTTTTCTTTTTCTGTGAACTGCTTATACTCATCATGCAAAGGGATTGCAGGAGTTCAATGCTAAACTCTCTGACTTCGGTTTGGCCAAGGCGGGTCCTACTGGTGACAGAACTCACGTCTCTACTCAAGTCATGGGTACTCAAGGATATGCAGCTCCTGAATATGTTGCAACTGGTATGCTTTGTGGTAGATAATGCTTTTACTTCGTTATTAACATTCATAGTTGATGTTGGAAGTGTCACATTAACCAGAGATAAACGACGAAAACATTGATTGTTAAAACATTGAACTAACATCCTAATTGATTTACAGGTAGGTTGACAGCGAAAAGTGATGTGTACAGCTTTGGAGTTGTGTTGCTTGAACTTCTATCCGGAAGAAGAGCTGTGGATAAAACAATAGCTGGTATGGAGCAGAATCTGGTGGACTGGGCAAAACCATATTTGAGCGACAAACGAAGACTGTTCCGGATCATGGACACAAAGTTGGAGGGGCAGTATCCGCAAAAGGGTGCCTTCATGGCTGCCACACTTGCCCTACAATGCCTGAACAGTGAGGCCAAGACAAGGCCTCCAATGACAGAGGTTTTAGCCACTCTGGAACAGATAGAAGCACCCAAAGCTTCTTCCAGAAACTCCCATTCGGAACACCACAGAGTTCACACTCCTGTCAGAAAATCTCCTGCACGCAACAACCGGTCACCGCTAAATCTAACTCCCACTGCATCCCCTCTTCATGCTCACCGGCAATCGCCTCGTGTGCACTGAGATTTTAACGTTAAACAACATATCTATGTATATTCCTTGTTTCTATCAGGTTGTGTTTTGGACAGGAAATGCAATTTTGCCATGCTCAGTAGAATCAATAGTTAACACCATTTATCCAAATGCTATATGCTGCAAGTTGTAGCAGATGTGTTCTTCACCATATCAGTTTCTTCTCATCTTCATTCAGAAAACTAAACATCTTAAGCATAAAAGAAATAGAAACTATAAAATTTAGATTTTGAGATAAAAGGAAGAGTATTTTGTGTTAAAATGGGAATTATTGTGACGTTTTCAAGGAAAAGGTGACGGTTTTGAGTTGTGTGTCAATATAGTTATGATGGGAGAGAGTTGGTGGCACATGTAAAATCGCGAATTAAGCTGTTGTTGTTTACACGGTGGGAAGCAGCGCGGATATGTTAGAATAAATGTGCCAAACGCTGACTTTTTGGAATTTTAACCCTAATTTCTAACAAAGCAAAGCACGTTTAGTATTCGACGTTTTCTCATAAATTTTCCTGTTCTCTATGCAAATATCATGCTCAGGAGGGAAAGAAATTATTATGTTAGAGAGAGAAATTGGGTAAGGGGATATTAACATTAAAATAAGGTGGGAAAAATAAATATATGTAATAATAACGGATGTTAAATAAGGACGCTATTATAGTATACTCATTTTTTTAAATTATTTTTTAATAATTATTTACTTAAACTTAGATAACTATTCATAAAAAAGTTACTGATACAATGAACAAATTACTTAATATCATTTTTTTTATTTTAATAGTTATTGCAATGATAAAATATTTATTATAGTAAAAATGTAATATATAACACGTGTTTTCACTAAAAAAATTTATGACTCTTAAATTAGTATTGGTTAAAAAAATAAAGATGCCGAGATTAGAGACGTTTGTAGGAAAAAAAATTGTAAACTCTTAACAATATTAATTTGAGTGAAAAACAAAACCCCTTTAAGTAAAATTTCACATTCAAAACCTTTGAATGAATAAAAAAAAGAAGAAGCTATAAATGTGATTTGGTTGATTCCTATATATAAGTAACATGTTTTCATAAAAATTGCTAATTGATAACTCACCGATAAAATAATGACAAAAAACAACTCGTGGAGTATGATGTGATTGAAAAACTCGACACTTTTTTTTAACAAGAAGTTTGAAATTTTGAATTGATTAAGACAATATTTTTGTCACTTGGAAGTGATGAGTTGTTCTACAAAATTTAATGTAGATAATGCAAATAAAATACTAATTTTAACTATTAAATCAAAAGAATGACGATGATAATAAAATATCAATAATTTGATCTTCTTCATAAAACATTTAATTAAGTTAACAAATGAATCATCATTGATTATAACTTTTTAATTAACTAATAAAAAGTCAATAAGCTAAATAATTTGATTTGTGATTGAATAATGGTATAAACTATTCACACTAATACGTATGTTACTTTGTATTTTAATATTTTTCTTGAGCTTGTTTCTTAGAAATAATCGGAACATTATAATAATACACTGCCATTTACCAAATTTTATGGCATGTAAGACCCACATGATCCAATTTTAAGGCCTGTGCTGTGTGGATCGTATATGAAACAGAGAAACATAATAAATTCTCTTTTTCACTCTCACGGTTTCCTCGTGCAGCTTCATGAGGTGTGGAAAAGATAAAATTGTCGTACCTTTTGCTGTCACCTTTTACTATCATCACCTCCTTGATGCTGTCACGGATTTAGATTTATCGATGACTTTTTTTTGTAATGTTTTTCTATTGTGTTTTTAAAATATATTGATGATTATTAATTTTAAAATTTTAAAATATATTATTTTTTTAAAATATCAATATAATATATTTTTAATATTTAACAGAAAATACTACGAAAAAATTTAGCAGAAAATCTGGATTCTCTGTTATCACTCCCTTATTTTTTCGATTCTACAGTTTAGAAGTCAAAATGGATTTTTAAATTATTATTCTGGATTGTGTATTCTACCGTACTCTTTTCAAGTTTTGGATTGCAAAATTCAAAAGATTTTTGGTTTACATAATAACCTTAAAGCGAATGTAAAATGTGGATTGTAATATTTATATGGGGTGCAAACAATTGTATTGGGTTAAATTCTACTTTTATGGGCTGGGCTCCTTTTGGGTCTTGGGTCTTAATAGATGTTTAGGAAAATTAGTATTTACACTTCCCTCTTACTTGTGCACTCCTTTCTTCTTCTTTATAACGCAAATTTTCCGAAAATTTTTCTATCAGTATTACCTTACCTCCTCCTTCTCAAAAGGATACACTCACAAATTCTGAATCTAGCACACAGAATGGAACCAATTAAATTTCGTTCTCTTTACAAAGACACTATCTATTTAAAAGTTAACATTTTAATAATTTTGTTATGAATTTGATTGCAAGATTTAAAAATATTATTGTTGTGTATGGTCATATTATTGAATTTGGTTATAATTATAAAGTAACTTTTAAATAATTGATAGTGTAAAATTCTTACACACAAATAATACATCAATCTTAATCCCCATTTTTATCTGGGAAGGGATATTCTCTTTTGATTCGTTAGTTTTGATAAAAAATATTTAAAGTGATTTAATCAATTTAATTGCAAAACATTTGAGCAAAGATAAATATTAAGAGACTTGGAGAAAAACAATGTTTTGAAAACTAAATTTACTTTCTCAGTTTCATGACATTTAAACATGGACTATAAAATAACTTGTTCCAACATGGTAGATGAGTTGTTGTACATTTTCTAATATATGTTTAATTTCTACCATAAAAAATACACTTGACTTCATGATTTATATTTTAAATTATTTTTTAATGTTATTAATCATTTAATATTACCCATTCATGTTACTATTTATTTTTTAAGTATATTTTAATTAATTTTATTTTTGAATCAATTTTTCTAGAATGTAATTCATATGTATGTTAGCAAGTTATTTTTTTACGTTTCAAATATTCTTTTTCTTGTAAATTCAAGTCATTTATAATTTACGTTATATTTATTTCAAGGGTATTATATCTTGTAATTTTAGTTTTCCTTGCATTTTAACTTTTAAAATTTAATTGAAATAATAGTTACTCATACTTATTTAGAAAATAGATGATAACTAGCCTTCCAATTTTTTTTTTTACGGAATGATATCCACCCATTCTATAGTAGAGTTTATTGAGATAGAAAAAAAAATTAAGTATCATTTTAGTATCTGAATTTTGGTCTAAAAATGAAATTCGTTTTTGTATGAAATTTCGATAATTTTGGTCTCTAAACTTTAAAAATGAATGAATATAGTCCTTTAATTCAATTACATGAACTTTTTTTTACATGTTGAACGTATTTTTCAATAAATATTGAACCGGGAATGTATTAAACGGTATAAACAACTTTAATACTAATATTAAACGCGTTCGATCCGTAAAAAAAATAACATAAATAAATTAAAATGACTATATTAATTATTTTTAAAGTTTAAAAATTAAAATATATAAAAACTTTAAACAAAAACAAATTTTATTTTTAAATCAAAATTTTGGAACTAAAAAGATAGTTAACTCTTATTTATCTCTTATTTAAATATTGTGTGTCGTACACTTTAACTCTGAATCATCACAAATCAATCACCATGCCTGTCAAAGTTGTCTTCAATACTCAGAAATTATTAACCAAAGTACAAAGTTACAAACAAAAAATTATAATGAAATTCACTTGAAATGATGACTCTCTATCATCTTGATTGATAAAAAAAGAACAAGAAAATATTTAGCATGCTACATACGACACAGCTCCAAGAGTATTAATGTGTTGATAATTGCTACCAAATCAGTTATCACAAATCACATATTCTCTTCAAAATGGTTTGAAACAAAACAAAGAACCACACATCTCAGGAATTCCATTACTCACTAACCTTTTTCATTGGTAGTCAATGAAAATCTTTACACTTCAGAAACCCAGATTTTGTGTTCCTCACTTAACTTTTTCTCTTTTGAATTTCAAGTATCACCAGGAGTTCCCCCAAACACTTCAGTATGGAATTATCTGTTTATACGAATGATACAACCCTTAATGAAGCGTTCAAGGGAACTCTAGGAAAAACCTGAAGTATATATGTCTTTCTTTATCATCTGCTTCATCAAAATCTTCTACTTCTTGGTTTGGAAACGTTTCCTATGTTGTTATATTTATAGTGGTTTTCTCTTGTCACAGCAACGTTGTTTCTCCCAACAAATACCATCAACCATGCACTGAACCTAGACACTGGTCAAGTGGGAATCATTATGTCTAGCAGTCTCGATTTTCTTTTTCTTTTGTTAATCTTTATACTTGAATCATATATCAGTCATCTTTTTTCTCTCTGGAATCTGGCATCTGGCATGCAAATAATGTGGTGGTATCCTACGTAAGAAGATGTTCTTGTAATATATATATAGGTCACAGGTTGTTTTGTTAAAATATATACGAACCGTAAATGCAAATGCTCTTACTGCTGTTAGTTATGCTTAGGAATGAGTTTATTATGAGAATAAGCTTGACAACATTTGATTCTATGATGAAAGAGTGGGAGTATTTGTTCATTTGAAAGTGGTGGAAGTGGATGGGTCAGAAAAGAATTAGAAAAGCTATGGGAAGATACCATGGCCATTGGCAAGCACTTTCAATGGTATTCTCTTCCCATCTTTCCCACAATTGCGACCACATTCAACAACAATAGGTAATTAATTAATTAGTTATATGAAACTCTCGAAGAATCATAAATTTTATCTTAACTTATAATTGGTTGGATATTTTTTTTATTACTTTAGTTCGATCTATTAAAAATGTAATTGAAATCTTGTATTTATTTAATACAAGTCGATCTTATTCCTCTATTAAAAATTTTCTACCAATATTTAATCCATTTCATAAAAATAGTATTTAAAAAATTAAAGTTAGTTAGCATGACAATTTATTTATGGGTTAATTATGTTTTTTGTTCCAAACTTTAATAAACTTTAATATGATTTTGGTTTTTGTCTCTATATCAAATTTTGATCTTGCTAGGTTCCATACTTAAGAGATGCATTGATGTAGTTCTTCTCCCCCAAAAATATTAACTATTTTTTGGCATGATAACCGGTGAATCACGTTGACCTTTAAAAATGTTGATACATGGGAAAATTGTGGATTGCATCCAACATGATTTGTTGTTTGTCACATCAAAAAATAGTTAATGATGTTTGGCAAAAAAGACTACATCCATATATTTCTTAAGTATAGGAATCTAATCGGATCAAAGTTTGAGATAGGAATGAATTAAACTATTATGATTAAGGGACCAACAACATAGTTAACCTTTTATTTATTAATTCATCCTCAAGCTTTATGTTGTGTTATACCAAATACTTTATCTCAAATCACTTTATCAGTTCTAAGTATGAAAGCAATTTATGAGGAATGGGATGGGTTTAAGTTTAACTCATTTTTATAAAATCAATTTATTAGGTCTTGTTCATTAATGTAAGGAGTCATTAATCAGGGGTGAGACATCACACTGGGTTTGATAACCTTAGGTTATAATACTCCAGACATGGGTTAGAATTACATTAAAGAGTACTTCCAAAAATACCAAAGTAAAGAATATATCTTACAGATAATCAATGGTAGTACAATTGAGAGAAAAGAAGCCAAGTTCAATCCCAATATCTTAATTAGCATCACTTATCTTTAATTTTAAGCAAACCTATTTTCAAACTATAAAACATTTATCATTGTTTTATTACAAACTTGAACAAATCATGGATTACCATTTTATCAATCCAAATCCTTGTGGATGGGGCCTTATTGTGCTTCAATTGAACCAATGCATTTGTTGGATAATTTACACTCTAAAAGTAGAGGACAAACAAGTCTTCGACATCGTTGTTGGGGATTTATGCTTAGATATTTCAGTAATTTCTAATTAGTTTTAAGTTTGGTGTATAGTGTATAAATTTGTGCAGTTTTTAGTCTAGTTTATTTATGTTTTAAAGTTTTACTTTACTCGGCTCACTTGGTCTTGATACGATCCTATCCAGGAAAGATTATGATTGTTTCTGAATTTGAATCCTTAAGAGGCACGACACGAATAAATCAAAGAAGAACGCAAAATAAGATAGAGATAGGACGCCACAATCTAGCAGATTGATAAGTCAAGTGAAGATTCGCCACAAAGATGTTAATCTTTGATAAGAACCGGAGGCCTAAGCCAAGAACAAAGAGAACCCTCTCTTTTAATGAAATCAAATTCAATATATGACTAAAAGTGTCTACATTAGTTTCTAGTACCTTTATTTATAGGCACCTAAATTTAAGCAAACCTGCAAACCCTACAAGAAGGCCCAAACCCAAAACATAAAAGCATAAACTAATTATAAAAGAAAGTTCAAAACCCAAAAACATAAAACATAACTAATTTCTAAAAGAAAACCCAAAAGTTCATCTTCAAGTTCTTCTTGTATGAAATCTTGGGATAATCCTCTATCATTCCCTCCTTCTTGAAGAGAATTTGTCCTCAAATTCGTACCACTTGAAGTTTAGGAAATAAACTTCTATCGTACCCTCCTTCTTAAAGAGAATTTGTCCTCAAATTCGTCTCACTTGAAGATTCTTTATCATTCTCCTCTGTTTGGAGAGAATTCGACCCAAATTCTGAAAGGTCCTCCTGGGTCAAATACGCACCTTATAATGATATATTTGATGGCCCTGCAGTTATTGCACATCGACCCCAATCTATCTTTCATAGGTACCAAAATGACTAGAATAGCACAAGGACTCAAACTTGCCTGAACCGATCCTTTGTCCATAAGTTGCTCCACATGTTTCTGTATCTCTTTAGTTTCTTCTGTGTTACTCCTATAAGTTAGCCTATTAGGAAGGGATGCACCCTGAATGAGATCTATATTATACTTAGTACCCCTTTTAGGAGGTAAACCATGAGGGATGTCTTTAGGAAAGACATCATCATACTTTTTGAGTAGTTGCTCCATACCTGAAGACAAATAAGCTTGCACAAAAGAGAGACAAATATTGTTAGGCATAAGCAAATATAAAGGTTGTTTCTTAATCAACGCTCTGTTTATTTCTTTTTCTCTCAATAAAAAGCTTTTATCACTCCTTATTTTTTTACCTTCCTTTTTCTTGCCTTTTTTTTGGAATTTTCTCTCTTCCTTCTTTTCTCTCTTGCTCTCTTCTCACTCTCATCTTAATTTGTCCTCACAAACTTCTCTAGGAGATAAAGGTGTTAGGGACACCTTTTGCCCCTTAAACAGGAAAGAATACTTATTGGTTAGACCATCATGGGTTACCTTTCTATCATATTGCCAAGGCCTCCCCAACAACAAGTGACTCGCCTCCATAGGTACCACATCACATACTACCTCATCGACATATTTACCTATAGAGAAAGCAATGTTCACCTACTTATCTACCACCAATTATCCATCCTCACTCAACCATTGTAAAGTACTAGGGTGCATAAATGTCACCAAACCAAGCTTTTCCACTAGTCGTTTACTAGCTACATTGGTACAACTTCTTCCATCAATGATGAGTGAACACACCTTTCCCCTAACCATACATCTAGAATGGAAAATATTTCTTCTTTAGGTCTCATCCTCCTTATTCATACTACCCAACAACCGCCTAACCATCAAGAGATCTCCCTCCATAGGGGGACTTCACACTCATTTTCCTCCTCATAACTACTAGATGATTCAGATGATTCACCTGCGGAATTCTCACTAATGTACTCACCATTCGCCAACAACATCATAGTTCTTCTGTTGGGACATTCAACTACGATATGTCCTCTACCCAAACATTTAAAACATTTTATTGCACTAGAACGTGAAGAATCATCATTACTAGCTTGAGAAGTTACTTTACCATTTGAGGACTCCTTTTCCTTAGATTTAGGAATGGTAGAAGTAGCTTCCTCCTTCTTATATTTCTCTGTATCTCTCAATGAGGTGGATGACTTCCTATAGGCACTTCTTCTCTTGAGTTGTTGTTCCACTCTGGTGACTTGGTGAATAAGATCCTCCAAGGTCTCATAATGGTGCATTTCCACCACATCTTGAATCTCCCTATTTAATCCATTCAAGAATTTAGCCATTGTAGCCATATGTGTTTCTTCCACTTCATCTTTCATCAAGGTGACCTCCATCTCTTGAACATACTCTTCAACACTCTTATTTCCCTGTGTAAGTCTTTGTAATTTATTGAAGATCTCTTTTTGATAATAAGGAGGCACAAATATTTCCTTCATAGCTACCTTTAATTGCTCCCATGTAGAAATTGGCAACCGCCTTCTTCTAGCTATGTCCACGGTGATTTGATTCCACCAATTCATAGCATAGACTTCAAACTCCAAGGAAGGCATAAGCACCTTATCATCATCCTCATAATCGTAAGAGTTGAAGATTTAGTCAAGCATTTCCCATGCCAGGTAGGCTTCCGGGTCATTAGCTCCATTAAATTTAGGAATTATAATCTTCCTCCACATCTTATCTCTTCGAGGTGTGTGGTTCCCGAACTTCTCTCGTCTTTGGCCTTGTCTTGGCTTAAAATCATGCTCTTCCTCATCATTATCCCTCCTAAACATGTGGTTCCCAAATGCCTTTCGTCTTTGGCCTCGCCGTGGCCTAAAAACATGTGCCACTTCATCATTAAAAGAAGAATGATATGAATCATCATGTCTCCTTCTTCTTCTCTCCACTCCCTCTAATCTCATGCTCACATCTTCATTAAACTTTTGGAGCCTTTCGAACTATTGTTGATTGTGTTGTTGCATTTGATTCATTTGTAATGTGAGCTTATCAAGTGTAACCATGAGTGTCGCAGTCTTAGGTGATACAGGATCACTATTCTGGGAAGAAGTCATGTCCTGCAAGCAAATGTTAGCAATAATAATTTTTTTTTGGACTTCACCACTCTACTAAGTGTTTCACTCAATTTCCCACTTGTGTATCACACTTATAAGCTTGTTCTTGAATGTACTCTCTTGCCTTTTACCACTCAAATTCCCTTTAGTGCTTGGCAAAGAACTCTAGTAGCCTAAGCAAAGAGTGAACAAACAATGTGAAGAAAGTTGCGAGATCTAAATCTTGACTTAAGAGGACAAAGAAAATTCAAAACTCTCGACAAAACTTCAAGAAATTTTAAAGACACAAAACAAGAAAATTAAAATTAGAAAATAATAGGACTACCAAAGAGATTTAAATGAGACAACACAGAGACTCTAAGAGAAAAACTGATTGCAAGTAAATATCAATAAACCACAAATAAAATTGCAATAAAAGTTATGTTGAACTCCCTTTTTTTTTTGGATCCTTTTTTTTAATATATATTTGTTTCCTTTGGACTTGATCCACAATATTATTTTTTTTGTTTTTTTTTTTGCAGTTCAACACAAAAACAAACTTAAACAATTGATCTTCAAACCCTCATACTCATGTAAATCAAAGTAAGTGCAATTGCAAATCCCAAACACAAAAACAAATAATTTTCACGAATCAAATGTAGAAATACATAATTTAAATAGAGAACAGAAAAGAAAAAAAATACACCAAATAAAAGAAAAATTCAACCAAATTGGAAACAACCTTAGGGGTTTTACTCCTTACAAAGGAAACAAACAAAATTTAAAACAAAACACAGAACAAGTAGAAATTGAAAATTTGTAATTTTTTATTTTGTTTCATATGACAGAAAAATAACATAGAAGAGGAAATTCAAACCAGAACCTTGCTCTAGATACTAGCTGATACGATCCTATCCAAGAAAGAGTATGATCGTTTCTGAATTTGAATCCTCAAGAGGCACGACACAAATAAATCAGAGAAGAACGCAGAATAAGACAGAGATGGAGGATGCCACAATCTAACAGATTGATAAGTCAAGTGAAGATTCGCCACAAAGATATTAATCTTTGATAAGAATCGGAGGCCTAAGCCAAGAACAAAGATAACCCTCTCTTTTAATGAAATCAAATTCAATATATGACTAAAAGTGTCTACATCAGTTTTTAGTACCTTTATTTATATGCACATAAGTTTAAGCAAACCTGCAAATCCTACAAGAAGGTCCAAGCCCAAAACATAAAAGCATAAACTAATTATAAAAGAAAGTTCAAAACCCAAAAACATAAACATAACTAATTTCTAAAAGAAAACCCAAAAGTTCATCTTCAAGTTCTTCTTGTATGGAATCTTGGGATAATCCTCTATCAGGTCTTGAGTTGATTTTGTATGCCAAGAAAAAGACAGAAAACAACTTTGCTATTTGATCCCGAGATTGAGAGATCTGTGAGGAGAAATAATAGCAAAAACATAAAGAAAAAGTAGTAGGAACAACTCGAGTAGTTGAGCTCAATATGTTCTATACACAAACTAAAATGCTTTATGATGCCTCTACAAGAGGAACTATGATGGGAAAGGACGTAGCAAGAGCAATTTCCATCATAGAGTCTTTAGACACAAGTGACAACCAAGTTCAATGTGGTAGAAGTAAACTGATGGGGTAAACTTCAGTTGAGAATTTTAGTCCATTGGGCTTGAGTTGCAAAAGCCACAACAATTTTAGCACACCGAGCTTGAGCTACAAAAGCCATACAATTTTTTTTTCATTGGGCTTGAGCCATAAAAGGCACAACAATTTTAGTCCCTTGGGCTTAAGCCCCAAAAGTCCCAACATCACACACAATCAAGTTTTAAAAGAATTATCCAGCTGTGTGACCTATTGGCAAGTGCACCAAGGCAGTTGTAGAACAACCGAATGGGGGTTATCGTATTCACATGAATTTAGCAAGTATATTAATAGTTTGTTTTTGGGTTTTTGGGTTTTGATAGAAAGTACATGTAAATATAGACAATAGTAATTATATTGATTGAGTGGAGTAGAGGCAATGATTGGAGCAAACTAAAAGCAAAAAACAAAAGAAAAGAAAAGAACTAGCAAAAACAAAAGCCCTTTGAGAAGGGAAAACAGAGAAAAAAAGGTGAAAGAGGTAAAACCTTAGTGAATGTAGAAAGTTGAAACCTTGGTGTGTTCGTCACATCTTTGGTTGGGGATGGGAGATGACCAAGAAATCAAAGACGAGCTCTGCCAATAAACACCCAAAAGGCTCCACATTCCACATTGTTTTATTGAAACATTCACTACTATTAATAAGATGAGTGTATTTCAACTTTTCACAATCCCACATTCAAAGAAAAGTACAACTTTTGCCCTTCCCACTCTGCAAAAATAAGTGTGAAGAGAGAAAAGTACTTAATGACCGCCTATAACAAAAGTACAAATGATTCACTTTTCAAATAAAAAATATTTTTTTTTTGCGTTAGGCAAACACTCATACCAACTAAAAAATAATTAATTAACTTTTTTTACTAAAACTATCATCGGTTTGCCCAACACTAACTCATAAAAAATAAAAGAAAATAAAATGTATTTCTCCTAATAAGACACATGGCTTAATACTTAAATTTTAATAATTAATATAAATATGTTGGTTACACTAACGCTTCACTATAATTATCTGCACCACTCTTATGACAACATGTGTTATTTTTTTTTCTTTCATATATATGAGAATGAGAAAGAAGGGCGGGCTAAGCACACTTTAGCTCAAACTTTTATTTTTTATTATTTTAAAATTTTAAAAACTATTTTAAAGTTGGTAGAAGGTGGGTTAGGCCCACACTAAAAGTTTTATTTGTTTTTTTTTACTGCAGTGTAGGGGACGCTTATGCGATGCTATTAGCGTCCTTCACCACCCGAAAGCTAACATTTGAAAGTTATTTGTAAACTTTCTTGTAATGCGTGAGAAGAAATATCATGAGGAAAATGTCCATATCCCATTTGAGGACTATGGGTATCGGGAGGAGTTCTTGTTCTTCCACCTCACCCTAGATCAATCGAGTTCATGTTTGAGAACAATTTAGCTGGAAAATATACAATAAACTTATTGTTTACATTTATCCACCAATATTTTGTTGTTGGATCCTAAAAACATACACAAACTTTTATGAAAAAAAGATATATATCACGCCTCGTGTTAATTATGTCTATCATACAATATTAACTTTTTTATCATTATATACAATGATTTGTGATCTGAGAAATAAAAGATATAAGTGGGTCCTCCATAATGAGATATAGTGGCTACGCGTACACCAAAGTAAATTTCTTTGTTAGTTTGAACAAAACATGCACATCTTGTAACATTCTGTTCTTGGTTCTTGTAATTGTCCCACCGTTAAAAATTTACGCCAAATCAAATCTTGAATAATGATATTAATATGACACATTAACAAATTAAAATTTATTTTGGATCTAAACTAAGGGCTTAATTATAACCTTATACACAAAATTAAAAAGAGTAAAAGAGTAAAAAAAAAAATCATTCGCTAAGAATGAAAGACTTATTAAGGGATCACATCTATGTCTCATTTCTATAAAATAAGAAATTATAAACTAGATATAATGATATGTTATTACTGTCCATGAGGTATAATAATATATAGGTTGCATAATCACCACATGTTGTGGAATCACTTAATAGTAGTATATTCAATTAATTAGACTAATTTTTCTTTTTTTTTCAAATTAATTGCAATTAAGTTACACACGCGCATGCTCAGGATGCTCAGGCACACATACATAAAATAAAAATCTAATTGTGAAAAATTCATCTCACACGCAATCCTAATGAGATTTTGTTATTGCACTAAAATATAAACAATGTTTTTTTTTTCTTAGAAGAGTGCTGAAATTAATTTTGTCAAGTAGGATCATTTTGGACAACTTTTTTATTTTTTTCGCTAAATTTTAATACAATTGGATATGTGTTGTAATTGGTGAGAAAAAAGGCAAATAATTAATATAGCAAAAAAAAAAAGAATGACAATAAATAAATAAATAAATAAATATATATATATATATATATATATAAAAAAAAATATAGCATAATGCATCGTTAACTTTTCACTATCTCATGTAGCAAACACACTTAAAACATTCAAACATACATCATATATCCAAATGTGGTAAAACGAATATTAATAGAATACCAATGAATTAATAGAACCCCTCACCCTTGCGGTCTACACCAACACTCCAACACTGCAGGGCCACCACCTCGACTCTACAAACAGCCCATTTTTTTAGTTGGCCTCCCACCACCTCACCTTCAATTGGCAAAATAGCAGCCAAACATTTCGGAAACTGTTATTCAATCAATTGGGAAACCAATTTCTTCAAATGATAAATATATTCAAATATGAGGGATTAGAACTCACTACCTCTTTTCATACAGAATGCGAGAAAAATATCGAAGCCACCATCTCCCTTTCGGTGCCCACTACCCACCTCCTTCAGCACCAAAGAAACACCAGAGAGAACACGAATATGAACCCACCACGTCTTCCGGGCCCAACAGTCGACAGCTCCACCACCTCTTCAGGTCGATCCCGCCGCTCTTCAGTAACCACAACTCACAAGGGTCGAAATGGTTTTCCGTTGAGCGCAAATTAAAGAGGAGACCGCAAATTTCTGAGTGGAGGGATTGAAAATGAGAAAGCAGAGGAAGCAAAATGAGAATGGAGAGAAAGAAAGTCTCTGCGCGCGAGAATGAAAGCGAAGAGTTAAATTTTGGTAAAGTGAAAATGAGGCAATTGGTAAAGTTAAAATTTATCTCAACTTTTCACCTACTTCTTTAAACGTCGGCCAACCCACTCTCCATTCTAAAAAATAATATTTTTTTTTAAAGTTAGGCCAAGTAATCTCCGCAAAATTAATTTTTAATTTTATTTTTATTAAATTGCGTCGTCTAGCTCACGCTACTGATTGCGTCCCTTAGCCCTCCCTACTATCTTAATCTATTTTTCAATTAAAAATAAGATAAGAGTGTCGGTCAACCCACTCTATTCTTTAATAATAATTTTTTTTTTAGTTTACTCTAAGCCATCTCCCCAAAATTATTTTTCCTTTTTTTATTTTTCTAACTTACGTCGGCTAGCTGATGCTACCAATTGTGATTTAATTTATTTTTTTCATTACTTATACAAAATAAGATCAAAGCGTCCCTTGAGCGACGCTAGTCTAAAATACAATTGTATCTTATAACCGTTGCTGTGAAATTTATCTTTTTTTTAATACGTTTTTTTTTAATACTGAGTAACTAGCGTCCCTTGAGGGACGCTAAGGGTGATTATCAAGAGTCGCATAGCCCACACTAAAATTATCATTTTATTTTGTGACTCTTAGCCGTCGTTATTTTTGACTCTAATAGCTTGCAGGATAAAGCCGACGTTAATATTTCGACTCTAATTGCTTGAATTCTTGTAGTGTTTCATGAGAGATCTAGCTTATGTTAGTTTTTGTTTTTTTTTTCAATTCTGGGTAATTCAGTTGGCATAATTACGGGAATAAATATTTTAAAAAAATTACAATTATAGACAAAACGTGTGGGTGTTGGACGTTTTTTTATGAAGAAATCGTTAGGCCTCCGTGCGTTTTTGGTTCAAATCGGGTAAATGGTAAAATCGTGCGGGGGTGTACGATTTTAAAAAAGAAATCGTGAGGGGGCACTACGTTTTCATTTGAAATCGTGTAGGGAGAGAACGTTTCTTATTTGTAATCGATTACCTTCTAATGTAATCGATTACTGCATACTTTGCAGTGTTTCTGGTTTTAATATAATCGATTACGAATATATTGTAATCGATTACGTACGTAATTTTTTTAAAAAAAATCATAAAATTTTATATATATAAATTACGTGTGTATATATATATATATTCTTATCAAATTGTCATATTGTATTTCTATAATGATGTAAGCTACAAATGTTTATTTAAAGGAGTGTTACTGAAGAACGAAATTGTCATTTGGATGAAGACATAAGTAGCCTTTTTTGTTTACGGAATATCCAAGAAACAAACATGCATGGGATTTAAAATCAAATTTATGTTTATTGTATGGACGTAAAAGAGGAAAGCAAGTGCAATCAAAAACACGAAACAATTCATATTTTGGTGGATGATGATAAAGGATTTCATGAGGAGTTTTATATTGAAGAACAGATGTGGGTAAATTATTTATAACCAAAGTTGCAGCTTTGAAGGCAAAATCCCAGTATTTTAAGGGCATAGATGCATGTGCAAGGAAACTCAAACCAGTTTCAACAATGTGTCTGTGCTTCCTCTCAACAGTCCCATTTTGAGGATGAGAGTAAGGACAAGTATAACGATGAATGATGCCAAACTTAGCTAAGAACTTATCAAAATGTATAAATTCACGAGCATTATTGGTTTGAATGGCTTTTATAGAAAGACCTAATTGTTTTTCAATCATTGTTTTGAAATTAATAAAGATGTCAAAAGATTGAGACTTTGAATGAAGCATGTAAACCCACGTGAATCTGGAAAAAGCATCAACAAAGGAAATGTAATACCTATCACCATTAACAGAACAAACTTGTGCTGGACCCCAAATGTCAACAAAGATTAATTCTAGTGGGTGTGTGTAGACTGTGTGAGATGTAGTAAAAGGTAGCTGATGTATCTTGGATATAGCACAAGAGTTGCAGAAAACAGAGTCAGTGTTAAAAGAAATGTTACAACTTTGTAGAATTCTCTTTACAATTTGAAGAGTAGCATGGCCCATGCGTGCATGCCATAGGTCCAAAACCGATGAAGAAGCAGTCGAGACTTGATGAACTTGGGGCTTGTGTGAGCATTTCAGCGTAGGAAAAACATATATGCCATCTTTAAGTTGTCCTTGAAGTAGAATCTGTTTTGTGACCTGGTGTTTTACATTACAATGAGAAGGAAAAAATTCAAAATAAACACAATTATCTTTGGCAAATTGAGAAACACTCAAAAGATTTTTTGTGATGTTTGGAACACATAAAAGATTATGCAAGGCAAAACTAGATGAAT
>Ga0214543_1003731_pt1 | contig 29409 bp, 25 predicted proteins | sample CNSS2metaG_FD_160094 | JGI IMG/M metagenome (GOLD analysis project Ga0214543, IMG submission 160094) | Root nodule microbial communities from cowpea collected in UCLA plant growth center, Los Angeles, California, USA - CNSS2 | ecosystem: Host-associated > Plants > Roots > Nodule | place: USA... | reverse complement strand
AAATAAAATATATATATATATATATATATATATATATATATATATATATATATATATATATATATATATATATATATATTATATTTTTGTGTTTCTGTTTAAAAAATATTAACATGAAATTCATATCACAAATTTTGTTTAGTATCATATCTACATTTTATTTTAAGATGCTTAATTATATATGCATTTTAAAATTGACTTAAAATATTTTAAGTTTATCTTTTCTTTGATCTAATTTCACATGTAAATATCTTTTAATATATTTACCTTTTAAATTCCTTTTGTCTTCTATTTATATGATTTAAATACTAAAAGTTGTATTGTAAACATCTATAAATAATAATTTTATTATATTAACAAAAATATAATAATATTATTAGTATTATTATTTAAATATAATAATAGTTGTATTATTTTTTAAAAAGTACAAAAGGAGGTTCGTGCATACTAATAATATTATTTAATAATAATAATAATAAAATTTTTGTATTTTTAATAAAATAATAAAATTATAATTATAATGATACTAATAATAATATTATTATATTTTTTCTCTTTTATAAAATATAATAAAATTAGGTTTAATTATGTTTTTGATCCCCATTTTGGAGTCAAAATCTCAACTTGGTATCCGAATTCTTAAAAGTTTCAAATCGGTCCTCTTTTTTGTTAAAAAGTCTCAAGTTTGTCATTTCTCTTAAGTCTGGGTTGACGCCGTTAGAGGAGTCCCACGTGTCAGTTCCTCAATTTTTTGAATTTTTTTAAAAAAATCAAAATTTTGCCACATGTCAAGCTGTCGTCGTGCCAAGTGGCAATGACAGAGTGATGTGGGAATGACAATGACATGTGTCAATGAAAATAAAAAAAAATAAAGAAAATTCAAAAAATCCAAGAACTGACACGTGACACTCCCTTTAACGGCGTCAACCCAAACTTAACAGAAAGGACAAACTTAAGAGGTTTTTTTAAAAAAAAAGATCAATTTGAGACTTTTAAAAATTCGGATACCAAGTTAAGATTTTGACTTCAAAATGAAAACCAAAGGCATGATTAAACCATAAAATTATTATTTATGAAAGTTTACAATACATCATTTAGCATTTAAATCACATAAATAAAAGCACATGCAATGAGAAGTTTAAAAATTAAATAGAAGTACATACTAGGTTTTAATAAATTCAATAAAAAATATTACTCTTCAATTAAACAATATATTTATTAAAAATACGATGTTCAAAAATTATAATCAATTAACAAAATATCTCAATTTCTATTTAGTTATTTTCAAATAAATTTATACTACTAAATATAATACATTCATCAATCTTATATTTTCTTTCTATCACTTTTTAATTTTATTTTTATTTAAATAATGAATTCCCAATATTATTCTTTTTCTCTATTTTTTCACTTCAACCTCAATTATATATAAATTAGTAATAATAAATTAAATATCTTTTTAATTTTAAGCTTATATTAAACTATAAGAATTTTCAACTTTTAATTAATTTATTTCACTAGATAAATATACATTTTCAAAAAAAATTAGACCACTTACTTTTTTCCTAAAATATCATTATTAAATGCACTTTTTAAAATTCATTTAATAATGATATCAAATTTACCGTGTTTGTTCTTATCATTACTCTTTTTCTAAAAATACAAATTTATAACTAAATGAACTTTTTTCTTTAACTCCAATTTTAAACATCAAAACTAAAAAAAATAGTAATTAATTTTACTAGCAATTATTTAATTATTTAATTTTACAATTTTAATTTCTTGTACCAAAATGTTTCTATGTAAAGTCTTTTAATTAAATAAATATACATTTCAAATTTACTTTTCAAAAAGTAAAATACTACACTTATAAAATATCACTACCATAATAACATATTTTTTATTTATTTTTATCTCCGATCTTCTAATTTTACAAAAGTTTAAAAATAAAAAAATGACTCATAATTTGGATATTCGGAAATCAAATTTTCACATACATACAATTTAACGATATCGGATATCAGAATTCGATTATACAGAGGACAAATTCTAATCTATTTTAAAAAATATGAAATCTTAATAAATAAAGACTATATTTTGCTATCCGATATCTGTGTATCTGTGAAAAAAAAAATGAAGTATGCCAGCTTTCAGCTTTCCCCTAGTTCACACCTAAGCTGCAAGTTTTGTTAGATCTATTACCTAAAACAATTTTAAATAAAGGTTAACTTACATACTTTATATATACATGTATTACTATATATATAATTTCCCGTGAAGGAATGGATTCTCAATCAAAAATTAACTTTGTTTTTATGCAATTTAAAATAATGTTGCATGAGGTAAAAATATTATATTGCTTTAACTATAATCATGGCACAACTATCCTAAAAAACCTTATCATCCAGTACAAAATTCAGCTTTTGGATCCAGAAGGCACTTGAAAAGGAAGTTAGTTAGTTCAGATTAAAGCATCATTTAAACTAAGAAATCACAAACAGAAGCACCAAAATAACTGTCAGATCTATGCATTTCCCATAGCCAAAAGGAAAAATCTTTTCTTTTTATTTGAATACAAAGGTAACAACAACAACAATAAAGCAAAAGCAGAAGACAACAATGGTATTTCTTTTCTCAGTGAACAAATAGTATACCTTGGAGGAGAAAGGGAACCCAGATCCCGGCAACCGGTTCAGCCGGTGTAGATGTGAACTTTAACGGCCAATATTAGGATCGAGTAGAGTGCGAAGAAGATGAGTGTGTGGATGAAAATAGCTTTGCCGTTGGTCTTCATGCTCCCGAACTCAAGTTGCTTCCCGTTTCCCGGAAAGGAAAAAAGCAAACCCGGTTGAAGCAGCACGAACAGCACCACCCCGATTAACACCGGTGCCCAGTCAGCCATTTTCCCGGAAAATGAGAAAGGAAAGCGGATCTTTGGGACCCAGAAAAGAAAAATATGGCTGTCGGTTGAGGCAAGAGAAAAGGTGGTGCCTTTAAGGCGGTGCTTTGAAAATAATGAAGAGCAATGAAGAAATCACCGAAAGGGACGCTAGGGAATTTGGAAGCACAAGTGAAGCGTTGCAGGGTTGAGCTTTTGTTTTTGCCTCATTCATGGGTGGCTATGCTTGTCTGTACCCGATACTAGGAAATTGGTATAATAACGTTAACTTTTTGAATACGCGTAGATATCCGGATCCGGATTTTATCGGGTTTGGTTTGGTGGACCCACCAATAAATGTGATGAAACTGATCTTTCCCCACTCATCCTTTTTCGTATGGTTGGGTTATGACTTGGGTAATCATTCTACAATTATATTTTTGTTTTATTATTTATGTTTTAATTTTTATAATAATTGGAGGTTATCTATATTATAGGAATTATTAGTTTATAAATTTCTTAATTTTTTTAGTTTTATTATACCAATTGCTTTTATGGTCTTTTACAATTTTTATTCAAAAGTTTTACAAAATTTACATTCCAATTAATATTTTATTTAATGTAAAAAATGTATATTTTAGGACTAAAGTATATTATTTTATTTTCACGATTTTGAATTTTTTTAAATATAAAATCTATAATTTTTTATCATAACAATATATCACTACAAAGAGCTTATATGACTTAAGTTTTTATACCTGTATATCTTGTTATATTATTTAATAATCAGTAGTTGTTTTTAAAATTTTTAGATAAAATTTTAAATTAAAATTACATTTTAATTCTCAAATTAACAAACAAGCAACTCCAAAATCGATATCATGGGTATGGCACTTTTGGGGCCCAAGAACCTCTACACAACTCCCAGTGCACTCGTAAAATGTGTAGCCACGCTTGGATGTCATGCTGGAATGGCTTGGATTTGAAATAGTTGTTGAAGTTTATCTGCATTTCGAATTTGGTTGAGATCGAAGACAAGTATATTTATATTTGTTTTCATATACTTTTCAACTTTAAAATTATGAAAATATTAGTTTTTTTTTTTTTTTTCATTTGTAATGAGTTGTATAGGAAATGTAAGGCCCAATTATTTTTATTCCTATATTTAAGGGTTTGTCTTAAATCAGTTGGGTCTAGTGTTGTCTCTAAAGTGTCCTAACATCCTCATTCATTTCACTTTCAAAAAAAAGAACAGCCTCCCTGCTCTTAGAAACTACAGTCGTGCTCTGCTAAGGTTTGGTCCCAACTCTTTGTTAAGCAAGCTTAAGCTTTTCCGTTCCACGTAAGTTGCTTCTTAGCTTATATTAGTTCTCCTCTACTCTTATTTTCGTGTTTCCTTTGAGGCTCATCTTAATGACCTCGTTTCCATACAGTTCCGCTATTGTTTCCAACTTGATTAGCTGTCTTGGAGCTGTGGTGCTCACTGGTTGGGTATACGAGTTGTTTGGCTAGCTCCTTCCAAGTAAGGGAAGCTAGGGTTTTCATATTTTGGTAGTATGTTGGTTCTTTTGCTTCTGTTTTGTGATTAATATGCTTGGATGATGCTTTGGTTAGGATGAGAATGAACTGAATATTGTTTGGATGGGGGTGCTAGCATTTATGCATGAAACAGGGGACGAGAACCACTATTTTTACCCAAGCGAGCTCATCTCGCCTAAGCGAGAGTAGCAGAAGCTCGCCCAGGAGTTTTGTTCGAGCACTCGCTCAATCAAGAAAACTGAGTTTTGAGCGAAAGACCATCTCGCTCAAGCGAGATGGCCTCGCCTAAGCGAGAGTTCGCGAAACCCCAGGACCTCTATTCTTGGTCTCGCCTAAGTGAGAGCTTGCAGCTTGAGTGAGACCACTCCTCTTGCCTGAGCGAGGGCTCCTAGCTTGAGCGAGCCCTGACGCAGGCTGCATTGTTTTCTCTCATGATTGTTATTGATGGTATGATTGGCTGGTTTGCTCTATTTAAAGTATGAAGTATGTGAATATGTATGAAATCTCTAAATGTATGGGCTGGATTGATGAGTTTGGTATGATCTTGGTATGTAACATGAATGGGATGGTTGGTTATAAATGTGGACATGGAATTGGTATGTATAATGACTTTATATTTATTGGAGAAACATGATGTTGGTATGGTCAGGACGTAATTCCATGAAAGTTTCGTGGTGGTGCCTCATTGGTCATGACTTAATTCCACGATGGTTATGTGGTGGTGCCTCGTGGTCAGGACGTAATTCCATGACCCCTATTAGTTGGAGCTCATGGTGGTGCCTCATACTTAGGACGTAATTCCACGAAGTTCGTGGTGGTGCCTCATTATATAATTTAGTAAGGATTCAAGAAAGGATTGCATCTTGACACTCTAAAGAGTCAATTAGTCTCACGTAGAGCGTACTAACTCAAGTGATGAGAGTAGCAGGAGGCCTTAGATATTTGAAGGCTAACCTTGTGAGTGGTAGGGTGAAACTCATTGGCAATTGGCTCTGCAGAGCAGTAGAGGCCACCACAAGTGCAAGCATCCGGTGAATCCGACTAATTATATGTATCCAGATAAGTCGTGTCATGAGTCTTAGTGTATTGTTTGCGAGTCATCACATGATTGGTTGATGTATGTATCTTTGACTATGAAATTGTATGAAATTGTATGATAAAACGTTTTTCTACTCTAGCTTACCCTTTTTGCTTGTTTGTATGTTCTATGTGTGGTTTTCTCTTTTTACGATGATCATCAATTTATTTATGTGAGTAGATACGAGAACTCCTCGTGATCAACATGATAGTGGAGATTCCATTGCTTAGTTCGTCTTGGGTCAGATCCCACCCTTTTTTGAATTCTCTTTTAGGGTTATAGCCCATGTATTTCCTCGCTCTTGGAGAACTTACTGTAATACTGTTAATCTGTTTTCTTTGACTTGTTATTGACATCGTGGTGTGTCTTAGTTTCCTTCTAAGTATTCTAGGATAACTGTAAGGAGTAGCGTTTATACTCCATGACTTTGCTTCTTATATTATTTTGTGTGACATTTCATTTAATTAAGGTTATTATTTAAATGGGGTGTTACATTTATAGTATCAGAGCGGTCGTTCCTTAGAGTTTGTAGACTTGTGTGTGTACTTAGCTTTCGTTGTGTCTTCTTAGTATCTTTAGCTAAGTTCTTGTCTGATCAAATCTGACTAGTGGTTTTCCTATGTGCCCAGTGATATGGCACCTTCTTGTAGAACTCCTCAATCTTCTTAGGGCGACGTACCCGACATCGTCAGAGAAATAGAAGCTATGGTGGCGGCTATGACACAACAAAGTACTACTATGATGCAACAACACGAGGCGTCGATGCAACGCCAAGCAACATCGTTGGAACAACAGTAGTTAGGGATGCAGCAGATGAAGGCTGCAAGAGTGACTACTAAGGATGCTCACATACAACACATGGAGGCCCTCCGTCAATTGGAGGAGAACATGACAACTACCCCTGTTTTCAGCTTGAGCCACGACCTCCACCCAGGGAGTGGAGTTTGGAGGACTTTTTGAAACAACATCCAGTGAAGTTTAATGGCAAAACCAGCCCTGATGCTGTAGATCAGTGGTTGAAAGACATGGAACGGATTTTTGACACCAAGATGTGCACTGCTAATAACAGATTGGCCTTTGTAGTGTACATGCTCACCAACGAGACAGATCATTAGTGGATCAGCATGAAATCCATCATGGAAGAAAGGGAGAAACCGGTCACGTGGGAGGGCTTCAAGGGGAAGTTCCTCTCTGAATATTTTTTAGACAGCGTCCGATACGCTAAGGAGGTGGAGTTCCTCCAACTAACTCAAGGAACCAAGTTTGTGGCTGAGTATGTAGAGAGGTTTAAACACCTCAGTCGATTCTACACTATGCCACTCGATGAAGAATGAAGATGCCAAAAATTTGAGAATGGTCTCCGGGGAGACATTCGTCATATGGTTGCCTCGCTATCCATTAAGGATTTTGCGACCTTGGTGGAGAAGGCTAGAGTGATGAAGAAGATAAAGGTTAAGGTGGAAGCCCAATGCCCGCAACATTAGAGGACGAGTGGACCATCTGGGTCCAAACCGAGGCATGAGGAGAGAAGGAAACCGTATGATAGACCTCACCATCAGTCTCATAGGTCTAGAGGTTTTCCTTCACAGTAGAACAAGGTACAGTGCTTCCGGTGCGGAGGCCCTAATCTGAGGAGTGTTTGCCCTCAGATGGAAGGCTTCAGAAGGCGCAACAATTGTGGCAAGGAAAGCCACTTCGGTAAGGACTGCCCCACTCTTGCTAGGGTAGTGGCACGACCTCCAATTCAGACTCCTGCGCAGAATTAGTAGAGAAGAGTAGGCAACAGGCCTTAGCCAGCGGGCAGAGTTTACGCCATGACAAGAGTAGAAGTGGCAGGCTCAGGTAATCTTATTATGGGTCATTGCATGATTGCTGGTGAATCTTAGTGTGTGTTGTATGACTCCGGAGCGACACACTCATTTGTGTCAAATGCTTGTGTAAAAAAGTTGGGTCTGCTGGTGTGTGAGTTGTAGTGTGAACTTGTGGTATCTACTTTGACGTCGAGTTTTGATGAGGTCGTCAACATCGTTAATCGATGGGAACTTGCTCCAAACGACGGTAAATCGTCGAAACGACCTCCTAACGTTGATTCCTTCGGTGGAATCAACTGAAAATGCAGTGGAAACTCACAATCAGATCGAATCACTCTCGTTCTCTCACAGATCCTCACAACACTCATGGTGTTGGAACCTTGGGAGGAGAAATCCTCATCTAAGGTGAAGGATGAGGTGACGAATGGGGGAGTAATCTCAACCAATATCTCATTCATCTAAGCTAGCTTACAAAGAGATTGGCCTGCACCTTTTATAGATTGAAGGGCAACCACAAGGAAACGAAAAAGCAAACGGAAAAGGGAAAGTCGTCTCACAAAGAATTCTAACAGCAAAGATGAAAGGGAGAATCCTAGGCTAAGGTTAGGTATGGACAATGTTATAGAACCCTAGCTTAAAATGTGAGTTGCGTGATGCGTGATACACTCGTGAAGGTGTGGAAGAAAACCCTATCCGATCTGCCTACCTCTACAAGAGTTGGAGGTGATCTTGGGGATGGATTGACTATCTGCCAATCGCATTCTTATAGATTGTCGAGAGAAAAAGTTGTTGTTCCCAACTCAGAGAAGCCTGAGTTGTTATCTTCACAAGGAGTTATGAAGGAGATACAAGGTGGCGTACAATGCTTCATAATCTTCACACATCTAGAGGTGTAGAAAGAAGAAGGGACGTTTGTTATACCGGTAGTGCACGAGTTTAGAGATGTATTCCTGGAGGAAGTACCAGGGTTGCCTCCCAATAGAGAGGTGGAGTTCTCTATTGACCTGGTGCCAAGAACCAGTCTAGTGTGGATGACCCCATATCGTATCGCTCTGGCCGAGTTGGTGGAACTCAAGAATCAGATAGAGGAGTTGTTGGGGAAATAATTCATTCAATGCAGTACTTCGCCTTGGGGAACACTAGTGTTGTTGGTGAAGAAGAAGGATGGGAGTTCATGTCGGTGTGTGGACTACAGACAGCTGAACAAGATGACCCCATCAAGAACAAATATCCCCTTCCAAGAATAGACGACCTGATGGATCAGTTGCACAGTGCGTCGGTGTTCTCGAGGATTGATTTACGGTCGGGATATCATCAGATATTGGTAAAGGTAGATGATGTGCAGAAGACGACCTTTAGATCCCGATATGGACACTACGAGTATATGGTTATGCCTTTTGGTGTGATTAATGCTCCCGCGGTGTTCATGGACTACATCAATTGGATCTTCAAGCCATTCTTGGATAAGTTTGTTGTATTCTTCATAGATGACATACTCATCTACTCTAGGACGCAGGAGGAACATGCAAAAGATCTGAGGTTGGTGCTTAGTGTTCTGAGGGAGAAATAATTATATGCTAAGTTATCCAAGTGTGAATTCTGGATGGATGAGGTGCAATTCTTGGGTCATGTAATTTTATCAACCCTTGTAATTTTAACAACCACGGCTCTCGCCCAGCTTCTCGCTTAGGCAGAAGGGTCTCGCTCAGGCGAGAGGTTTCCCTCGCTCAAGCGAGCTCCCTTCGCCTAGACGAGAGCTCGAACCAGGAACAATGGTGTTGTCACGTCCTCTTGCTTAGGCGAGACCTCCTTGCCTGAGCGAGATGAACTCTCGCTCAAAATAGGAGCCCGTTGCCTGAGCGACAGCTCGTGTAAGCAACCTGGGCGAGTTGCTGCTAATCTCGCCTAGGCGAGACACGCTCGCTTGGGCGAGAAAACTAGAACCCTCCATTATTCGCGCAGGCAACATGCATTCAATCAAACCAAACAATATTCATAACAGCTTCCAAACATTATAATGGAAACCAAGCATCAAACTCACGGAACAAAACCAGAGCAAGCAGAAAATCGCAAGAAACAGTAAACCCTAACTTCCCTTACTTGGAAAAGGGCTAATATCTGACTTTGACCCTTAAGCCAACGAACCCAGTAGCTCAAAGAGCAGATTTATGAACTAGAACAGCGGCACAGAAAGGAACGAGGTTACCACAGTGGACTTCTATCGAAAATACGAAAAGGAGACTTAAAAGGAACTAGTATGAGCTGAGAGTTAACTTAACTTATGTGAAGTAAAGTAGGGGTTGAGCTAGCTTGAGCTGGACTAAGGACTAAACCCTAGCAGAACCTATGTGGAGAGAAAAAGAGGAGTAAGCAAGCACTGTTTTGTAAGAATGACAAGAGTGAAAGGGGTTTGACTGCCTTAGAGGCCTTGTATGCCTTATGGGCCAACCCTTAGCCCATTAGATTGGGGTAACCCTTAAAATAAAGGGTTAGAATATAAGTGGGCCTTACACCTTGTGATATCACTTTTTGTTTCTAGAATTCAATTTAGGAATCAACCAAATTTTGATTTAATAATTAAATACAAATTGGATTGAATGATACCGAAATTAAACTTGTATAATCAGTTTAGTGAATTGATTGAATTTTTCAAACTAGGATTTAGAGTATTATAATTTTCGAATTATTTGATTCTTAGAAAGTGTGGATTGGTATGTTTTTTCTTTCTTAATTTCATTTTTAATCTTTGAGTTTATTTTTCAAATTTTGTTTTATGTTTTCAATTCCTAAATGACAAATTATATTATATAAGAAAAATCCTAAAGATCAAATACGATTAAATATGTATTCTTGACAATTGACCTTGTGCTTTATATTACAAAATTTAGAGAAGTTTAAATTTTTTTTATTTCATTAATGAATATTAAAATTGACACCATTGGTGGGACACATTATTGACCTCAATTTTTTTATTATTTTATTTTCTATTTTTATTTATTTTGTCTGCTGCTTTTTTCTTGTTTTATATTTTTCAGAGATGTCAAAATAGATTATAACCTACAAGTTAACCCAACCTACCACGAGTTCAGGTCGGGTTGGGTTAAAAAAAAAATTGCAAATTTTGGTACAGGCCAATAATGAACCCGATCCACTAAGAACCCGACTCACCCAGGATGAACATGTGGTGAGTCGAGTTGGCTCACCAACCCACTCATAAATTCTAAATATTAAATTATATTAAAAAAATGAAAAATTCTAAATGCTCTTCTCTCTCTAAATTAGTGTAACTGATCCATTTTTTTTTGCTTAAATGAATGATACAACTTTATATAGATATTTAGAACAAATACAATTGTGTAAGAATGTATAAAAATAAAAATTCAAAAAGTAAAATGATATACCAAAGTCATTGTTATCAACTTAATGTCATTTTCCTTTGGCTTTTAGTACTTTTTCTTTGAATTGAAGGTAGCATCTATTAACCTATGAACCTATAATATGCCTTAAATTTATTTAGATTTTAATCAAAATTATAATTTAGTTTTTTTTTTAGGATTGAAGAAAAAAATTTATAATTTTTTTAATTAAGTGAGCCAACTCGATTAACCCACTAACTTATGGTGGGCTAGGCTGGATTCAAAATTTTTAGGCTTACTAATAAGTAAGACGTTGGGTTGGCTAGGGATGACAAATAAACTCGCCTTCGTGGGTATTGCCCGAGCCATCCCCGTTTTGACGGAGAATCCTCGCATTGACTGGGTATGTGTATGGGTATGGGGAATCTCTGACTTTTTCAATTAGGTATGAGGATGTACATATCTTCCTCGTCTCCATCCCCATACCCGCAATAATACTTGTCCCCACCATATCCCTGTCCCCATTTAAATTATTAAAATATTCATAGTCAATTAAGTAACATTTTATATTATATATATATATATATATATATATATATTTCATTTTATCATAACCTTTATGTAATTATTGTCAAATGATGTATGTCAATTAGATATTTTTTATGTCTCACATTTGAATATTTCTCACTTTTTAAATATTTTTATTTACTATATATTTTCCTTTCACATGAAAATATTTAATACTCTCAATTGAATTGTTCAATAGAATAAACCTTTCATTTACTAGGTAATATAAAAAATTTATATTCTTTACTCAATTATTATTAGTTTTTGTTTCTTTGAATAACTCTTGTTTCGCTAAAATAATTTTCGTTATTTCTCAACCGTTGGCTATGTTGATATTTGAAAAGTTTTCTTAGATCTTCAAGGTATTTTTCATCTTATCATACTCTTAACTATACATTTGTTTTCCTTAGAGCGATTTTATTCTAATTTGTAATGCATACGATTATAATTTCTTTATAAATATTTGATATCAAAGAAATAACTCTCCTCTTACTATTGAATATTTGATAATATTATGTTTTCTTTACTGTAATTTTTTTTATTATTTTATAAAAATTAATTAATTAATGTTGAAATAGTAGGAAAATGAGTACGAGTATGTGTACAAGTTTTATCCTTCATTCCCGTTACCCGTTACCTATTATCCAGTAGGGATGAGGAGGAGACAAAAGTTTGATACCCATTGGGTTTGGGTATGGGGATGAGGATTAATTTTTTTATGGGTATGGGTATGAGATAGCGAAACTCGTCCCCACCCCGCCACGCCCTATTTCCATCCCTAGTTGGTTCACTAAGTGACTAACCCGTGGTGGGCCAAACCGAGTCGGATTGGGTGATCCGTTTTGTCCGCTCTAATTTTTTTTAACGTTTATGATTTTTTTAAAATTCTATTTCTATTTCAATTTTTAATTTTTAATTTTTAATTTTTGTGTTTTTAAATTTAATTTTTGTTGATGTTTTAATTTTTGTCACAAAAAGTACAAGAATTATTTTTCTACGTGTTTGATTTTTATTAGGATTTTTGTACTTTTAGTTTCATTCAATTTGGAGTGCTTTTTAATAAAATTCAATAGTTTTCACTTTTGTAAATATGGATTTGATTTTAATGATTAATCAATTGACATATTATTTTTTTATTTCAGTGATATAATTGTTATATGTATTGTGAATCTCTTCCTTGAGTCATATTATAAGCAACCACTATTTTATTATAAGTCATGTTAGAGCAACTCCCACAGTCCTTTAAACGTTTACTAGTGTAGATTTGGTTTTTAAATTGTCTTATATGCTCTAATTTTTTTTGCAACCGAAACATAAAAAAGTGGTAATATTTTTTCAATTTTTGCGAACTTTTAGGTCTCGGTTGTTGGAGAATCGAGACCTATATTAACTTCATCCTTCGACTTCCTAGGAATTAAAGCCTAATAGTTTGCAAATTTTCAAAATTATCACTCTTTTTTAAATTATTTTATCTGAGCGTAGAGAGGTATAGGCTTTAGTTTTTGCAGAACTAGGACCTATTATATGCTTCGGTTGCAATGGAATTGAGACCTAAAGGTTCCCTAAAATTTCAAAATTGCCACTGAGCGCAAACCTTTAGGCTTCGGTTATTAGAAAGACCGAGAGTTGAAGCCTTATAGGCTTCAATGTTTCTAATAACCAAAGCCTAAAGGTCGACCTAGGTTAAATTTTTCCAAAAGTTGTAGAGGTGCCACCTTCATTTCTATTATTTTCTCCTTCATTCCTCTAGTGTGAACCCTTCATTTTGCCATTGAACCACCATCATTTTGTTAAATCCTCCCCAAAACCCATTGCACTTCCTTTCACAAATGCCATAGCTTTCGCTGGAGCTTCCTTCGCCTCCGTCTATGCCCCTTCAAAGATGTCCCTACTATCTGTCATCATTGCTGTAAAAGTAGGAGGGAATCTCCATTTCATCAACTCAACCTTACTTGTTGAGCACATCTACCCTCGTACCACTTAACGTTGTTGATGATTGTTTTTTTGGTTTTTGGTTGAGTTCTACATGTTCCCATACATTAGCATCTTAATGTTACCATTTGAGACAATGTAACAATCATTTTTTGTGTGTCTTCCTTGGATTCTTTGTTCATTATTGGTAAAATCTAGGTTTTTTTGCTACCATTGATGTCCAAGTACTGTGTTGCATTGTGGTGAGATTGTGTAGCTTTCCAAACGTGTCAAGGATTGCATTCTCCTTCATTGTTTCTCATTGCTCTCGTTTCACACTCCTAGGTTACTATTATTATCTTCAAAATTTATTTTTAATGAGTCTATAATTATTTTTTTGCAATGATTTTTTTTTGTATCTTAGATATGTGATTAATTATATGCTTAAATATATTGATTATTTTGTTTGATTTGAAATTATTGTTGCATTGAGTTAGCCTTAATTTTCTGTTTGATATTCAATAAAAAAATTATTTACTCTCTCCAATGTTTTTGAAGAAATTATATTTTTTAAAAATTAATATAAGAGGAGTCAATACTAATAATTTGTAAGTATTGAATCTTCAATTGTCTAGTTGGACAATTTAACAAGATTAATAACTTTTTCATAGTTTAGTAGTACTTATATATATATATATATATATATATATATATATATATATATATTAATATACATGTCTTAAAATTCATGAATATTTCTCAACTATATTTTGTATTGATCTTTGGGTTCATATTTGATTGTAATTGATGATCACTTTCATTTTGTGTAAACCTAAAGACCAATGCGAAATGCTAACAAAATTTCGTAAAATTTAACATATGTTGTTTAGAATTGATATGTACAATAAACTAGAAAAAGTAAATCTTCTTGAATGGGATAGGGTCACACCTTAAATACCATAGTGAAATCAAGATTCATTTAAAGATTATTGAAATTGTTCAAGTAATTTCAGTATATATACGCATGGACTAATATTGGATTAATTCACCACACATTAGTGTTGAGTATGAGAGAGAGTATAAGAAGTTATACAATTTGCGCAACGTAATGAGGGTAGAAGTGATGATGAAATGAAATTTAGATGTCCTTATGTTAACTGTTTGAATGGGAGAAAGTTGAATGCAATTGGAATTAAGGAACATCTTATTTGTGATGACTTCCTTCAAAGTTATACAAAATGGACATGACATGACGAATTAATAGACTTCTCAACTATCTCCCGAACTGAACATGTTGTCAATTCCACCATGGAAGATCAATTAGAAGAAGACAAATTAAAGCGCATGATCCATGATGTGGGCACATAAGTAATTGCCCAGATGCATGTGTATGAAATGATGTCCACTAATGCAAAGACTTCGTTGTATGTTAATTCAACTAAGTTCACATGGTTGTTAGTGGTGTTAAGGGTTATGAATTTGAATCTTACCAATGAGTGGATAAATAAGAGTTTCAAAAAATTATTGGTGTTGTTGAATGAAATGCTTCCAGATGGAAATACACTACCCACTTGTAATTATGATGCCAACCATGTCCTAACGATTGCATAATATACAGGAAATAATTTCAAGGTTTGAAAAAATGTCCGAAGTGTGCATTATCACCATACGAATAGAAAACCTACATGAAGAAAAGGACGACCCAACTTTGGAAGTTGTTTGGTACCTTCCAACCATGCCCAGACTTAAGCGTTTGTTTGTGAATCCAAAAGACACTAAAAACCTTAAATGACATGCAGATGAGAGAAGATGTGACAGATTGTTCGGAATCCAGCTGATTCAATGCAATAGAAAATGATGATCATGAGTTGCCCCACTATATGTGAAGAAAACATTATATCTCATAAATTGAAAAACGAAAGGAAGGCAATATATTTGCGCCATCAGAGGTTTTTACAATCTAATCATCCTTATCGAAGGTTAAAAGAAAACATTCAATGGACATCAAGAAAATGTTAATGCAAAAATTCCATTGACTGACGTTTAAATTCGCGAAAAAGTTAATAAAATACATCATGTATTTGGGAAAACATCCAAGAAGTCATTTGTAACAAGCCTTTGAAAGAAAACATCAACATTCTTTGATCTTCCATATTGGTCGAAGTTAGAGGTTAGACATTGCATAGATGTAATTCATGTAAAGAAGAATGTGTATGATAGCTTAATTTATACATTACTTAACATTTAGGAAAAGACGAAAGATGAAGTAAGTGCTCGTTTGGATTTGGTTGAAATGAAGATCCGAGAAGACTTGACACTAAGGAAGGTTGGTAAACATACTTATTTGCCCCCATATGTTACACTATTCCAAACAAGAGAAGATAAGTTTTTACCTTTGTCTAAAGAGTGTCAATGTACCTCAAGGATACTCTTCAAATATTAAATGTTTAGTTTCAATACAGTACCTGAAGCTTGTAGGTCTGAAGTCCCACGATTGTTACATCTTAATGTAATAATTGTTACCAATGTCTATTCGTGAAATTTTACCTAAACATATTAGACAAACTATAACTCGTTTGTGTTCATTTTTCTCTTCAATTTGTAACAAAGCCATTGATCCTGTAAAGTTAGATGAACTTCAAGGCGAGATTGTTATCATCTTGTGTCAATTGGAGACGTTTTTCCCTCCATCCTTTTTTGACATCATGGTACATTTACTTGTTCACTTGGTAAGAGAAATCAAGATTTGTGGACCAGTATACCTAAGATAGGTGTATTCTATTAAACGTTATATGAAGATTTTGAAAGAGTAAGTGAAAATCAATATCGTCCAGAAGCTTCAATAATTGAAATGTATATTGTTGAAGAAAGTATTGAGTTTTGTTCAGATTACATGACTAAAGCAAATTCGATAGGAGTTCCTTGCAAATCATGGTTGAATAGGTGTTCTATAAGTAAGAGCATCCAAGGTGTGAATGTGGTAACCAAAGATCGTGAAGAACTATTGCAAGCACATCTATACATATTCAACAACACAAATTAGATGATCCCTAACTTATCTGCACACAAAGTGATAGCACACCCTTAGCTAAGGGTCCAATCACAAGAAGCATGGCTAAGCAAATTCAAGAAGAGTTAACAACATCTAGTCATGGTGAAGCTAAACTCCTTTTCACTTGGGCCATCATGGAGCATTTTTAGACCTTGTATTAAGGGTCATGTAGTGTAGGTTTTTATTTGAAGGCCTTGTATTAAGGGCCATGTGGTGTAGGGTTTTAAAAACAATTTTGCTTATGTAGAGAGCATATGCTCCTAGCTTAAGCAACTATTTGATGTTTAATTATGTTAATCAAGCTAGCTTAGGAAGAGAATCCCACACGTGCCACATGGCAAGCTCTTTAATGGAGAGTTCTCTTACAAAGGTAGAAGCAATGTGTCATTGTCTTATTGGAGAAGCTTTTCAAAAAGTAGCTTTCCACATGATAACACATGAGTGGTTTGTTTTTTGAGAGTGAAGATTGCCACATGTCAAACTCTCCTTCACCAAGATAGCATTTTTAAGATTTTGGTACATGTTAGCATTTTAGGGTTTGGACCATTTTGGAGACACCTTACTCTATAAATAGAGGTGTCCCCCCATGTATTTGGCACTTTGAGAATGATAATGTTATGTTGCCAAAATTATTTTTGAGCCATACTTCTTCTCTCAGTCACTTGCTAGAGTATCCCAAGAGGTCCCTCTAGCACCCCTTTCTCTAGAGTTGGCCTAACCTCTCTTAGAGCTCCACAAACCACCTTCATCCCACCATTAAATCACCCAAACCGAGAGCTATTTTCTCTCAACACCAAGCTTCCGCGAATCCACCATCTACCATAGTCACCATTTCAAGCTTTGGCCCAACCTAGCTTGAGGAGGAGGAGGCTATCACAAAGCCATTGTGAAGGAGAACAATCCAATACAATTAGAGAAATGACAATTGATGGAGCATAACAAAACTTCCATGCATTGGTTTAAATATGAGATTTTTAAAGATTCACAATCTTTTGAGACTTTGATGTGACTAGAAAATGGATTGAGGTTTGACGTTGTACGTTGTATAGATTATGAAATTAATAATTGCATATTCTATACGAAGTCTTTGGATGATAAAAGCACAATACTAAATATTGGAGTCAATCTAGAAGTTGAGTCACTACAATTTTTCACATCTAAAGATTAAAATCTTGTATTTCGATCAATGACGTACTGAGGTACAATAAAAGAGATATGAGAGGTTGGTTACACTATGTTTACTATTCTAGTGTTCAAATGCAAGTGGATTGACAATAAGAGTGGTGCCAAAATGAATGAATCGGGTATGACTTTGGTTGATTTTTGAAAGGTGTATTATCGAGTCCAGCGCTTTATTTGACGTTTAAAATGTCAAGTTTAAATCGTCAAATAAACTTAACAAAATTTGGTTAAAATTACTAAATCTACACATTTCTAAAGTTGGGGGACTAAATTGGACCAAAGCTTTAAAGATGGACTAATTTCAATATTCACTGAAAGTTAAGGGACACAAATATATTTAACCCTTTAAATAATAGAGATTATCTTCAAACTTTGAGCATAACAATCATTTGCTACTTGTAGTTAAGTTTTTACAACGATAATAGTCTTGTTCTCTCCTAAGAACTTTATGACCATCTTGTGAAGTGTAGAGACAATTATGCCACTTTCATTAATAATTAAAATAAACGCCAAATCCATATAATAATTAAAATATATTTAAAATCCAATCATATCAAATATTGATAAATGTACTATTTGTAAATTATAAACAAATATAAATGATACACTACAAAATAAATTTTTTATTAGCGACCAATTTTAATAACAAAAAATAATTAGTGAGTATAGTGACTAATTCTTTTTTATTGTTAAAATTGGTTACTGAAAAAAAGTTTTCTTAGACAAAATTTTCTTATAGTGACAATATACAATATTCAAAATAATTTCTATCTAATGCATTAAAATTAAACTTATTTTTTAATATTTAGTAAAGCCTCTCTTTATTAGTGTTTATCTTTATCTATGAGCACTCCGACCGACTACAACACAAGGAAAGCTAAAGAATAAAAAGAACACAAGAAAGGGAAATGGAAGTTTAAAGTTCTTTTAGAAAAAAAAAAAAACTAAAAATCTCCATTTAGCGCATGTATGTGTTTTTTATGTGTGGTTGGCTGATTGGTATTCTGCTTTTGTAGCTTCTTTTTCTTTCATGTTTCTTTTAATTTTGTTTTGTCCAACTCCCATGAATCCTTGCACAAAGAGGGGACAATAAAGAAACCAGGCTTGTCATTGGGCACTAAATACACAATGATATGTTTTATTATCATCATCATCATCACTTACTACCTCTGTTTACTTCAATTCAACACAATTATGAAGCCCCAATTTTATTATCTATTTCTCTATTCTACAGTAACCATTCCCTAGAAAAAGCCTCGTGGGATTGTTGACCAATGACCACCAAAGAAAACGATGCCTTTCTTATCCAGAAAAAGCCACAAAGAGGCCCGGATAAAAAGGAGGCCAGAATTCACATGTTAAAGTGAACGAATGATTCATTATTTTTATGCCAAACTTTATAGGATTCCAATTCCAATTCCCCTTTGAGGATATAGAACACAACATTAGTTTAGTGCTTTTGATCTTTCTCTAGCATCTATTCTTCTACTTGCTCTTAGTTCTTTCAAGCTTTGGCAGTGATTCTTTGAAGTGTACAATGAACGATTGGGCTCCTCCTCTCATAGCTGCAGCACTATTTTGGCTCTTGTCCCCAGGAATGATCTTTCAGTTGCCGGGGAAGAATGCACCCTTTGAGTTCATGAACATGAAGACCACTGTTGCATCCATGTTTGTGCACACTGTAATTTATGGTTTGCTTCTCATGTTGTTCTTCGTTGTTCTTAGTGTTCATCTGTATATTTAAGCACCACCAAGCTGCTTTCTCTTTTGAACTAGTTGTACACTCTTCTTATATAAACCATTATATATGTGTATGTGCCCCTTTTGACATATTTCCACTTGATTTGTCTTCTTCTTTGGTTACTGAGACTTTTCATGAGTAATCTGCTATTTGTGTATTATTGGAAGTGTTGTGTAATTATCCAATACTAGTTATTTATGTTCGTAGAGCATCTCACATGATGTTCGTATAGCAACTGGAAAGTGGTTGTTATGTTACTTTCATATGATACATTTCTTTTCCTTCCTTCTCTCTTTGTATCCCTCTCATCAACGATTCTTAATTTATTATGTGTTGGATTTAGATGAATGAAATTATTTAAGGTGTGAAGAATGAAGTAAAGAGTTTGACTGGTAGGCTAAACGAAAGAAATGGCACTTGCTTGCTTCTTCCAGTTCCTAGTTTTTTTTTTTTTGTTTTTTTTTTATTTTTTTTAATTTAATATTTAGAGTTTTGGTTGATAGCTGGAAAATTGCAAATTCTCGACAAAACGTTGAGGTTGCAGGAATTTTGAATTAAAGTCATGAGAGGGAGAGGTTTTTGGGATTTAAAAAATACTCCAAATTTTGTGGCCTTCATTAGTTTCTATTTTCTAATTTTTTGGTTGAAAAATTCATAAAGTCCCAAATTTAAAATTTCAAGGTTCTTTGTCTCCGAATTTAAATATAGTTCTAAAAATTTAAAATTATATTTATAGTAATTAACATCATACAAAATATATTTTTTTGTAAATAATTTTGGCAGTATTTAATTCTTAACAACTATTAATTTATTCTCATAACTAAATTTTGATAAGTAAAAAGAATAAAATTAGAAACTATTTATTTGATTTCTAATTAGAAATAAATATTATATCAGTTATCGAAAATTTGATAATATAATTAGAATCTATATTTTTAGTAATTAATAATAATAAAAAATATATGTTTATTTAGATGTATATTCCAAATCAAAACTATTCATATTTATCTCTGTATTTCAAATAAAATATTATCAAATTATTCATGTACAATTTAACATCTAATATTATTATATATTTTAATATATTTCAAATATTTAAAAATAATTATATTATTACATTACTTCAAATTTTTTATAAATAATTATTTATTTCTACTAAATTTATAATGTTCTAATCTAATTGTTTTAAAAAAAAATTTATTCTCTACTTTCTTTAAAATTAAAAATATTGCTTAAGAAATAAAGTTGAAAACATCAATCCCCCAAAATTTTCTAATTCCCTCCCTAAGACTAAAATAATTTTGAATAAAAAATACTTCCCTCCCTCTTCACACCTCTTCACATGGTATAGAATGAAAACAAAAAAAGTAATTCTGAAAGTTTTAACCTCCCGTCTTCTTTCTCACGACCAACTTCTTCCTCACCATACCACACCACACTACACTGTCATCTTCCTCCTTATCACACCACATTGTCGTCTTCGTCTTTGTCTTCTTTTTCACTGCCGGATTCCTCCTCACTTTAATCATTGTCACACTTTATCTTCCCCTTTCTCACTAGTTCCACCCTTTTACCATCGTTGGGCTTATGTTTGGTAAGTTATTGCTCATATCTCTCACTCTATCACTATCGATTATTTATTGTTTTTCATCATTGACATCTACTTGGTTATGGCTTGTTATGTATTTAAATTTAAACATCGACCACGGATTGTTGTGTTGAACAAATGTAAATTGGATCTGCTTTGTTCTGTGGTCTTGAACGAAATTAAAACCATAATTTTTGTGTTTGGTTTAAAGGCGGAAGTGGAGGAGAAAGGGATTTACTATGACACTGGAGAGGAGAAATGGGTTTGGGGGTGCTATGAATGGGATTTGAAAACCCAAGGTTCAAGCTCCAATCGTTTCTCAAAGAGGTAAGAGTTTGTAATGTTATGCTGCTCACACGTAAAAGAGGTCTCACTTTCCATGAAATTATTTGTGAACTTCATTCCTTTGTTCCGGTAACTATTTCTTGGATCTGTACTTTAGCCCCATATCGTCATTGTATACTCTGATACTTGTATTGTTTATATTTTTTTTTATCTCTTTGATGGATTTTAGAAATAAATGTGTTTGCATCCCCCACTTGGCCATTAAAATGCAACACTTGATAACGAAATATTATAGTTAGTGTTCAGGCTTATATTCAACCGTTGGAAAGTAGTCATTTAAAGCTTACCTAACTAGATCAAGAGCTTCAACGAGTGTTAAATATTTTCTTCCTTAATTGATGGCTAAGGGAGCCCCTAAGAATAGATAGGAGAGAGAAACATATATTTTTATTTTCAGCCTACTTTTTCATTCCTTCCTAAGGCTATGTATAGCCATGCAAAACCAAAATTGGTTACAATCAGAGGGTCCTCCTCATTTGTAGGAAAAGGAATTTACGAAACAGAAATAATAACTAAATTATTCTATGCAAAGAAATAGTGTGACTTAGCACTTCTAGAAAAAAACTAACATAGTGAGTTTTATGGGATGTAATCCTTCAGATGGTTGGTGTGGTGGTAATCCTTTTAGACCTTACGCTAGTCAAATGGACTGTGGTTTGATTGCTAACAATGTCCGCCTCTGGAAAAATCACCTTGTCCTCAAGGTGATAATCGAATTTGAGCTGTGCCCATTCTTCCCAACTAGTATTGTCTGGTGATAGTCTGAACCATTGAACAAGGACCATTTTGGTTGGGGGATCTGTTGACTTATCCATGCGAGTAGCCAAAATTGCTAGGGGGCGAATTATTGGCTGGTGGTTGAAAGCCTCCGAAGGAATTAGAGTGGGGTCCAGGGTAGGGCCATGATGATGTTTCAGCAATGAACAATGAAAGACAGGGTGGATTATGGACTCAGGTGGTAAATCCAATTGATAAGCAACTGTACCAATTCGGGCAAGTATTTTGTAAGGTCCATAAAACCTCTTGGAAAGTTTGTGATAAGTGGAACTAGAGAGAGACCGTTGCCGGTATGGCCTGAGACGGACATAAACCAAGTCACCCACATCATAAGATATATCACGACGCTTGGTGTCAACATAATGCTTCATAGTAGCCCGAGCTTTAAGGCGTTTTCGCTGCAATTGTGCTAATCATGTTTGGCGTGATGTCAATAATGTATCGACAACTTCCATAGAGGATGAACCCAGTAAGTAATGAGAGATAAATGGAGCTGGTTTGCCGTAAATGATATGAAAGGGTGAATACCTAGTGGAAGAGTGAGTAGAAGTGTTATAAGACCATTCAGCCAAAGCTAAGTACTTGGACCACTGGTGGGGATTGGAATGGACAAAAGAACGGAGGTATTGCTCCAAAACTCTGTTAAAGACCTCCGTCTGGCCATCCGTTTCTGGGTGATAAGATGTACTCATGCAAAGTCTAGTACCACTCAAGCGAAACAATTCCCCAAAACTTACTAATGAAGATAGGGTCGTAGTCAGATACGAGACTACATGGTATGCCATGATATTTACAGATAATATCAAGAAAAAGTTGGGCCACCTTAGAAGCAGAATATTGTGTTGGTAATGGTCCTAAATGAACTCCCATAGAGAATCAGTCTACAATGACAAGAATAACGGTGAAGCCTTGAGAAGATGGTAAGCCAATGATAAAATCAAGGGACAAATCTTCCCATATAGCCGTAGGTACAGGCAAAGGTTGCAAAAGACCATGTTTTTGTGTATCAGACTTCACTTGTTGACAGATAGAACAATGTCGGATGAAAATTTTAACATCATTACGGAGTCCATCCCAATAAAAATTGGCCAACAATCGAGTAACAATTTTGGTTATGCCCATGTGGCCACCAATTGGAGTACTGTGGTATTCATCAATATGCTTGAGGCGGAAGGCATTACCGAAATCCAACAAAAAATGATTTTTGTATAAAATCAATCCATTATGCAACGTATAGTCAGGAAGAGCAGCAACGTCAGTTTGAATATGTAAAAGTAATGTATTGTAAGCAAAACTAGCTGCCACCGATTGTCTCAACTGATCCATAAAAATGAAATTAGGCATGGAAAGGACATAACATACACCAGAGGAAACAGTCGGGCTTCGAGAGAGGCCATCCGCAACAACATTATGAGAGCTCGGCTTGTAATGGATCGTGTACTCATACCCCAGTAGCTTAGAGAGGTAATGTTACTGTTTCGGAGTCTGGATAACCTGTGACAAAATCTCTTTGAGGCTCTTATGATTGGTATTCATAACAAATGGGTATCCCAAAAGGTATTGGCGCAATTTCTTGACGACCGAAGTAATGGCATGTAGTTCCCTTACATAAGTAGATGAATGTAGAAGTTTGTGGCTGAATGGTTTACTAAAATATGCCACTGGCTGATTGCGTTGCATTAGAACGACACCTATAGCTGTTCTAGATGCGTCTGCGTTAGTAGTGAAAGGTATAGAGAAATCTGGCAAAGCGAGTACGAGGGCCTGGGTCATAGCTTGCTTCAGAATGGTAAAAGCATGTTAGGCTTCCGAAGTCTAGGTAAAGGCATCCTCTTTGAGGAGAGCCGTAAGGGGGGAGACAATAGTGGCATATCCTTTGACAAATTTTCGATAAAACCCAATAAAACCGAGAAAGCTACAAAGAGCCTTGATGTTGGCAGGAGGAGGCCAAGTCAGCACTGCTTGAATCTTGGAAGGGTCAGGTTGAACCCTAGCAGCGGAAATGATATGGCCTAGATATTCCAGTTGCCTTTGTGCGAATAAGCATTTAGAAAGTTTGAGATAAAACTGACTGTCCAACAAACATTGAAATACCTGTTCCAAATGGTAAACATGTTGTGGAAGAGAGGAACTATAAACAAGGATGTCATCGAAGAATACAACAACAAAACGACGGAGAAAAGGGCCGAGGAGGATATTCATGGTAGTCTGGAACGTTGAGAAAGCGTTACAGAGACCAAACGACATCACTCGGTACTCATAATGTCCATGGTGAGTACGAAAGGCAGTCTTAGCGATATCATCAAGGTGCATCAATATTTGGTGGAAGCCTTGTCAACGATCGAGCTTGGAAAACCAGGTTGCACCACCGAGCTTGTCCAACAACTCATCAATGGTAGGCATCGAGAAATAGTCACGGATAGTGACGACATTAAGGGCCCTGTAATCTACACAACAACGCCAAGACCCATCTTTCTTGCGAACTAGCAGGACCGGTGAAGAAAACATACTCATACTTGTTTGGATCATGGACTTGCAACCACCGTCAACGAGAATGGAAACAAGTTTGTTGCCAATCTGCCCTTGGCTGTATGGTGGATGAGCCAATACTGCCAATGGGTTTCCAAGGCAGGGAGGAACCCGAACCAAGTATTGATCTGATTATTCTGATACATCCACTAGTACCAACTAAGAGCTGGTCCGTCCATATAAAAGGAGGCTACCTGAAGGCGTTCCTATTCTGGTGTATTGTGGTAATAAAAAAATTAGGAAATTTTGAAGATCCAACTAAGGGCGTCAATCCCATCAAATCGGGGAACTTCAAGTTTCATGTGTGGGTGACGAAAACTCTCGGGGGAGGTGTGGATTGAAGGTGAAACGTATGGTGTTGGGGAGGGTGGGCAAACCATCAAAAGGGAAAGTTGTTCCAGGATAGAATTAACTTTGACGGTCAAATAATCCAAACGTTCGGCATTGGTAGGGCGGTTGGCCATGGAGGAAAGGTACTTAATGAAAGCACCAAATTGTTAAGTATTTTCTTCCTTAATTGATGGCTAAGGGAGCCCCTAAGAATAGATAGGAGAGAGAAATAGATATTTTGATTTTTAGCCTGCTTTTTCATTCCTTTCCAAGGCTATGTATAGCCATGCAAAACCAAAATTGGTTACAATTAGAGGGTCCTCCTCATTTGTAGGAAAAGGAATCTACGAAACAGAAATAATAACTAAATTATTCTATGCAAAGAAATAGTGTGACTTACACTTCTAGAAACAAGCTGACGTAGTGAGTTTTATGGGATGTAATCTTTCAGATAGGCTGGTATGGTGGTAATCCTTTTGAGCCTTACGCTAGTCAAATGGGCTGTGGTCTGATTGCTAACACCGATCTAGGCATCAGCTAGTGTGCAATTATTCCATGGAAGTAGAATATGCTCTTATTTTTAGTGAAAACTTTGCCAATCTATGCTCATATTCAATTTAAACTCAAATGAAAACTTTTCTCTTTCAGTTTTGCTTACCTTCTTTTTTATCCTTGTCCTTTTATTTAGTTTCAGTTCATAAGTTTTCCCTTTAATAGGTAAATTTAATGGGTTGAACCACTGGTGGAAAATTGAATTTATTAAATTAATCTTGTTGCGACACTTTGATAAAAAAATAGGACAATGGTCTGTTAATTAGCCATTTTTATATGTTAGGTCACCAATTTTAATTGATGAATAATAGTAACAGTGTTCCATGAATAATATGCTTCAACTTTCGTATTAACTTTCTTATTTGTGAGAACTATATAATGGTTGCAAGCCTATCCTTTTGCATTTTGGTACTATTTATAAATGTTTTTATTTGTAGTTGTGGTTCTTTCGAGAAGAGGACATTTGAAGAAAAATGGAGCAATTCATGAAGCAAGACATTAAATGCATATGCCAACAAGATGACCATGAGTAGATGACCATGTCAGGCTCTTTTGATTAATAATGAAGATGATAAATCACATGAAGACTAGTTATGTTAAACTTGTATATTTATTAAGAGTTATTTCTATTTTGATTTTATATTGATCATATAATATGAATTTTATACTAATTTTTAGCATATTATATCATGGAGTTGATTGTTATTTAACATAATTAAATTTGTAGCATTTATGCCAAGGTTAGAAAATTATTTACAGGTAATTCAAAATATTATTTATATGTAAAATCATGTACATAAAATTAGTTATTTAATATCAAATTATATTGGTTATTAATGTTTTTTATTTTGTGACTGATTTAGTCACCGATTTAGTCATTAAAATAGTTACCGATTTGACCATTGTTTAACCATTGTGTTAGATATTTGATTTAACCACAAATGATTATTTTAATTAAATTAAAAATCATACTTATTAGCCATTGAATTAGTGACCGAAAATTATTTTATTAAATTAAAATTTTTCTTGTTTAGTGACTGAATTAGAGACACAAATTTTGGTAGCTAAATTGGTCTCCAATACTTGAAGGTGACCAAATTTTCAGTGACCGATTAGCGACCGAAATTTTGGTGGCAGTTTAGCGACCAATTTTGAAATCGGTGGCTAACTGTTTTGTGACTACAATTTTCACCACTATTTATCCATTTAGCGACCGATTTCGTCGGTGGCTAAAATACTTTTTTCTAGTAGTGAGTTGTCATTGCTAAGAAATTAACGCAAATTAACTATAGTAACTTCCATATTTCATAGCCAATAAACAACAAAAAGTAAATTCAATCCAAAGTCATTTCTCATCAAACACAAAATTAAAATTTAACTAGTTAATTCTTATGAAACCTATAAGAATGGTTAGGAATATACAAATAATAAAAGATAAAACTAAAGAACTAACCTAATGCAATATGAATGAATATGAATGAGATACAAAGATATCCACAAGATAATATTGCTAAAGATCTAAAAAAATGCACCTAAAAGAATTAAAATGCAAATGTTTATGATATGCTAATAATATGAATATGCCTAATACTACTTTATAGCAATGAGGTTTGGGTATGCAATTATGGTAAACGAATTAAATTAAATCAAATCAAATAGTAATAAAGTGAATAACAAATACATAAAAGGTTTTTAAAATAATGATGGTGAAAAAGGTTGATTCCATTACTAGTTTCTAAATATGATCTATCATTGGTTATCTAAAGATTATTGTTCAATTGACTATTGTCTTAGATTTTCAAATCAATCAATGTAACTTTTCATTTAATTTTTTGGTGGCCTTAGTTTTAACCAAAGTAACTTGTCAATTAAAAGCAAGAACTTTTTAGATAAATCATAAAACATTTAACCAAATCAACTTCTCAGTTAAATATATTACTATGCCTAATCATATCAATTATTTTCCTCTTTTGTAAAAAAGATAATCTACCAAAGTAACTTCTTAATAATTCTTGTTAAAGTTTTAACCTTTAATCAAATTAACTTCTCCATTATTGGCAAAATGAGGCTTCAAATTTACACTCATCAATTAGGTAGATTGGAGGGATTAATAAGCTAGATTATGAGAGCAATTTAGATGAAGATATGAGATTGGAGCACATGATTGTAATCAAGAAAATTCAATTATAATACAAAAGTTAAAGGCTAGAGATCGTAGGCTCTTCCTCTAAGCTATATGACTCAAGTAAGGTGGGTGAACCCAAGAATGAGTGGTGTGCGAAAGCTATGGAAAGGTGGGTGATATGGCTTGCTTTTGATGGTGTAATGGTGATGAGATGGTGGTATTTGAATGTTCTCAAGAGAGGTTGGCCAATTCATAAGAAAGGGTGGCTAGAGGAAACCTAGAAGGGGTGTTCTAGCCTTTGGTAACCTAAAACAGTTGTATGACACAAATTTGGCAACATAACTTTACTCAATTCATAGTTAGTTTTTACATGGGGGATACACTAATATTTATAAAGTTAGGTAACCCTAAAAGTGTCTCACAAAATGGGGAAGCAAAACCCTAATCTACAAACTTGGACACCAAGGGAAAAAATCCTTTCCATTAGGAGAATGACACATGATCACCAATCCTCTCCACTTAGACCGTGACACATGGCCACTAATCCTCTCCATTAAGAGCATGCCATAGAGCAAGAGCATGTGTCTAAAAAAAGAGAGCAACTTGGAGATCACTTTAGCCAAGGACCCACAAGCTTCTAGAAGGTTTGTGCTCCAAGCTAGGGTTTTTACCTTAGATCCAAGTGTCTCCTTAGGGTTCATATTCTCTAGGCCTAAAACCCTTCACTACAACCCTAGGCCCAAATACAAGGTCAAAAGAAGACCTAGACTACTTGACCCATTATACAAGGTCAAAATAAGAGCTTGGGCCTACCTTTCACATATGACTCCAACTCTTCTTGAGTGTGCTTGACCATGACTAGGGGGTGTGTCATCAACTAGCTAGTTAAGGAGACACCAATTCTAAATTTACCCACTATAGGATAAGATGGAGAAAAATAAAGAATGGGATAAAAGAGGTAGAGATATAAGGTAATTGGTGTGAGAAACCAAATAGGTAAAATGCATGGTAAAGGAATTTTTTGAAAAGAGATTCAGTCAATAACTAACATTAAAATTAAGCTTGCTTTTATAAAGGAGATTGAAATAAACGAAGTAATAAATCAATGTGGGAGTGCAAAGAGCCTTGACCCAAATGGATTTAATTTTCACTTTATAAAAACCAATTGGGAGACTATAAAATAATATGTAATCAAAGTTGCGAACTAATTCCAACAATTTGGGGAAATACTTAGGAGTTGTAATGCCTAACTCAGGAAATTTAGCCAACAAGAGAATTGAGACAAACATACCAACTTACACCATTTCTATTCTTAATAGTAGTAGGGGGTTGGTAGGGATGGTTAGACAGACAACAAAGAAACATTTGTACAAAGGTGTTAGTGTGGAGAATAAGGCAATTTGAGGTTAACCTATTATAGTTGGCCGATGACACCTTATTTGTATGTGAAGCTAACATGAAAAATATCATGGTCATAAAAACTATCTTAATAAGTTTCAAACTGGTGTCATGGTTAACTACCATAAAAGTAAAATCGATGGTACAAGGGTAGAAAAGGAAATTGTGCAAAAATTCTCCAAGATATTAAATTATAGCTATATGAAAGTCCCTTTTTGAGTACACTACAAGAAAGTTACGTATTAGCAAGGGAATAATCCCTAGCAAATCCCTCGCTAATCCCTCGCAAAACGATTTAGCGAAGGATTAGCGAGAAATTAGCGAAGACATTATGGCGTAGCTAAAATATAGGTAGCTAAGTAGCTAGAGAACCACGTTGTCGCTAATCCCTAGCTAATCCTTAGCTAATCCCTAGCAAACTAGTTTTAGCTAATCCCTAACTAATCCCTAGCAAAATAATTGTAGCTAATCCTTAGCAAATCGGTTGTAGCTAATCCCTAGTTAATCCCTAGCAAAGTGGTTGTAGCTAATCCCTAGCAAAGTAGGTGTAGCTAATATCTAGCTAATCCCTAGCAAAAAAGTTGTAGCTAATCCTTAGCTAATCCCTAGCAAATCGGTTGTAGCTAATCCCTATCTAATCCCTAGCAAAT
>Ga0214543_1003726_pt1 | contig 29426 bp, 19 predicted proteins | sample CNSS2metaG_FD_160094 | JGI IMG/M metagenome (GOLD analysis project Ga0214543, IMG submission 160094) | Root nodule microbial communities from cowpea collected in UCLA plant growth center, Los Angeles, California, USA - CNSS2 | ecosystem: Host-associated > Plants > Roots > Nodule | place: USA... | reverse complement strand
AGGCACTTATGGACTAACAAAAGGACACTTGATTATCGAACTCGAAAAGTTGGTTTTTAAAAAAATGTTGATGAACAACAAACATATTGAATCCAATATAGGCAAATCCTGCACGAATTACACAATTATGGTTTTGTTGCTCATTGCAAAAAACATCAAATGTCATTCACAAACAACAACCACAAAGCTGAGAATGTGTTTGTCAATGTCATCGAAGTTGAATGTGGAGTGTCATATCCACCAAAAAATGTGATATTCATTAAACTTACAACCTGCAAAAAAAATAGATTTTGTTAAGTTGAGGAACAATTTGGGGAACAACTCATCAAAATGTCATTTCAATCATCGAACAAGAAAATACGATAATGGGGTTTCATTTCCGGAAAAACATCACAAAAATAGTGGTTTCATTTGGGGAAGAACATCATAAAAATAGGGGTTTGTAATCGGATAGTAAAACATACCAGAGCACCCTTTGATTTGCAGAACAAGAACACTTCAAAGTAGGGCTTCCAATTCGACGCACGAAGCTATGGCAGCAATCCGCACTCTCGCCGCACTCTCGCCACACTCAAGCCGCACTCTCGCCTTTAGTTTAAACCGCAAGTGAAAGTTCTGTTTTTCTAACTTTTCCTTTTTCCTCTCTTGCGCGTGTATCACAACCTCACAATTCACTCCAACTTCTCTCACGCGTTTCTGGTCCCATTTCCTTAAAAATTATTAAAATATTAAGTGCCACGTAGGCGAGTAACTTTGGGGGTCAAAAAAAGGGGGCATTCTATCATTATCCTTCTGGTAATGACTGTGGTATGGAATGAAGTTCATTAGTTATGGTTTAAGTTGTGGTTGTATTGAATGGATTTAGTTGTAAGATCTTACCTAAAGAATCTATTCTCAATGTAAAATACAATAAATTATAATAAAAAAAAGAGTGTTTATAAAGAAAGATTTGTTTGTCAACACATTATAAAAATAATTATGAATATAGTACACTACAAATCCCATTAAATATAATAACTGATCCACATATATAATTATGAATATAATATACTACAAATCCCATTAAATATAAGGACAATGGTACTTTAATCCACTTTTTTTAACTCACTTTTAATCCACTACTAAATCATCACATTACTTGAAAGAATTAAAATACATGATCTAATAGTGATTGAATGATTAAGTTAAAAGTGGATATAAAAAGTGAGTTAAAGTATCTTTATCCTAAATATAATAACTGATCTACATGTATAAAAATAATGGATTAAATAGTAAATATTTTGTCAATTAACCTTATTACTCAATTAATTACCAAATAAAAAAATGAAAGTAAAATCCAAATTAAATGTTACCAAAATAAATAATAATAAGCCAGATGAAAAAATAGAAAGACCTGTAAGAGATCATAATATGAGCTTAATTTGGATTCTTATATATCGCGATACTTCTATATATATATATATATATATATATATATATATATATATATATATATATATATATATATATAAAAGATCCATCTACATCTACAAAACCTTAAACAAAGACCAAAACTTTTTAATGTGTAAAAATGTCAACATGAAAGAAAAATGCACAAGTATAATTTTTCACTGATAATAATTAATTCGTATACCACAACTTCTTTTAAGAGTTCTCGATAATCAACAGAATAATATTTTTCTTCATAAATAAAGTGCATAAAAACTTTCAAATGTTTTAATTCGAATGTCAAGGAGATATTTTTCTTGTTTTTTTAGTAAAGATCTCATAAATTTCAAAGATATTGCTTAAAAATTTTAAAAAGTATTTTTGTTTTTATAACATCTGTTATATAAATTTATAATATATTAACTAACAGAGTTAATTATTCCAGTTTTTAATATAAGAATGATGAAATCAATTTTCATTAATTATATCTTATCAAGTGTTCCGAGCCTTCTCCAAATATTTGGTACTTCTAATTTATAAGAGAGGATTTTAAGATTTTCACAAAAATTGACGTAATCCTGTCGTTGCATTAAGGAATGGAGCTGTTGAAAATTCAGCAAAACTCAATAAAGTTCTGGAATGGATGAAGCACTCGTATACATTACAACACAAAGATGAAATGCTTTTTATTTGGTAAATACTCCCCCAATGCGGGTCTGAAACAATCTGATAAAAATCGAACGCAACAACCACACACATAAACCTACAAACTACATTTACATCCAAAAAAATGCAGAAATGTTTTGGGCGCAGCAACATAGTAGTGCTTAAAGAACAGCAAATCCTAATGCAATTAATAGAACTGAAGGTAGGAAGCGGTTTGATGAAACAGCAGATGAAGGAGTGAGATCAGAGCGTCCACTTCCTGTAGCTGTAGATGATGGAGTCAAAGGAGGGTTTGTGTCAGAAACTGGTGGCAAGGAAGGTGATGGAAGAATGGAGGAAGCTGTTCAATGAAAAAAAAAAATGATGACATTAGACTCGATCAAACTTTAGAAGCTATTGAAAAACTGCATGATATTTTGGTTGAGTAGAACTTACCTTGAGGACTAAGAGATGGAGAAATAGATGGCCCAAAAGCTGCTGGTCCTGCAAATATAAACAAAAACCACTCAAAGCATTGGTTAAGATGGAAAGATGAAACTTTTATACTCAAAATAATAAGTTTCAGGAAAATGATTCTACCTGGAGCTGGAAGTGGGGAACCTGAGGCTGAAAAATAACCAAAAAAATAATCTTTTAGCTTCATGGATAAACAGAATGAAAGCCAGTGCTGAAAACAGATTAAGAGAATGAGAATAAAAATGAATATATATACATACTTTTGCATTGAACTGGAAGACGAGGCATGTTGCAAGCACGAGGAAGAGAGATGGCCAAGGTTCGGTTGATTGGGATTCTAAAGGGGACATTGCCGGTGACAATGAGACACACACAGTCCATGCCAGTACTTGTGAGGGACTTGATGGAATTGCAGCATTCAGAAGTAGGTGAAGTGCCATTGGCACTGCTATTTGTGAGGAAATTTATACAAGGATTGAACACACTGTTTATCATTGATGCACTGCATGGCGTGGTGACCTGAGCTTTGCCTGGTGCAGCTATCACCATAATCATGGCTAATACCACAGTTAGGCACACAAAACGCTCCATTCTTTGGTTTTCTGGGGTTTGTTGTGTTCAAAATTACAGTTTCGATGGTGGGAAAGTGCAGGACAAGGAAAGTTTATGGAGAGAGTGGAAATAAATAGAGGTGTTGTTGTAGTTGGTTTTTGAAAGCTCAACTGCCATCACCAATAAATGGAGTTGGTAGCATTGGTGTTTTGTAAGTTTAGTGACCTCTGTGTACAGATTTGAGCTCTGCAATGACAAATGAAACATCTTACCTTAATTTTTTCTCAGACAAAAATTTGCCGTTTTTTTTTATGATTACTGTGATGTAAAAGGTCAAATCAAATCATTCTTTATTTATTAGGTTAGCTGTTCAGTTGGATAACCGAATCTTAGTAGTTCCTGCCATTTCTCTGCTTTTTTATAACATACTTTCCTCTGTCAGTAAAAAAAAAATACTACATCCAACTACCATTAAACTTACTCAAGTCGTTTAAGTGGACATAATTTAAATTATCACTTGAAAAAATACTATAATAATATAAATAAATATTGACGACTTAATTTAGTATAATTTTCAATATATTATTATTATTATTGCTTACATAAGAAAAATGCCTTAACTTTTGTGCGACATACTTGTCAAAGCCCAAAAGCCATGGTTACTTACTAGACAGAATTGATTAACTATATCAAACACTTATGACACAATTTGGTTAAAACATAAACAATAAGAGGTCGGTAATTGTATGTACACTTTATATGAACGTTTGTGTATGTTCCTGCGAGTTCTCTTTAGTTAAACGAAATAATAACCAAGAAAAAAGTGAGAAAACTAAAAATAAAAAGTGCGTGCACGTGGTTCTTTCTTGATTGATAGTGTTTTCAAAGTCTACAGCTTTGTACAGATAAAGGGATTATAGAAGGTAGCCTCAGATGCTTTAGTCGGTCATCTGTTTAACCGAACTGTCTTTAGAAATTTGCACTTACGCATAAAAATCCAAAAGTTTGAATACCTAACAAAATATAATGCCGCCACCAAATACCAAACAGGTCCTGTTGGAGCGAGTAGGAGGAGTGGTTCACCCACATCACCTCACCATTGTCATTTTCTTCACCCTTTTTTCCCTACAAAAACCCCTGCTTCGTTCTTCCAAAACCATCCTCATCCACAATATCACATACCACAACAAAGCAATTCCACCAAACAATTCAAATGGCTCACACAAAAATGGATACGGGTTTGGTTTTGGTGGTGATTGCCATGCTGTGTGCAGGAGCTGCAGCTCAAACGAGTTGCACAAATGTGTTGGTGAGTCTGTCACCATGTCTCAACTATATCACAGGGAATTCTTCAACCCCATCTTCAGGATGCTGCTCACAGCTTGCCAGTGTTGTACGCTCACAACCACAATGCCTGTGTCAGGTTCTTAGTGGTGGTGGATCATCACTGGGAATCAACATCAACCAAACTCAAGCTCTGGCCATGCCTGGTGCTTGCAAAGTGCAGACACCACCCACCAGTCAGTGTAACAATGGTAAGTAAGACAACAACTCCTATTTTATTTTTATTGAATACAAGAAAAAAGAGGATGCTCTAGTTAAACGAGTATCAAACCTGAGTATGAATATTGAGACATGGGTATACTATATTAACATCAGCACTACACAGTATGGTGTATGGAGGCAATGAATAGAACAAAATAAGAACTATATAACAATAAGATAACCATAATCTATTTTGATCTAAATTCTTCTGCTAACTTGACATGTTTTGTTCATGACAGTAGCTGCTTCACCACCAACAGGAACAGCCGCTGAATCTCCAAATTCTGTTCCATCAGGTATTTAATGTTACTTCTCCACAGTATTTTGGTTTATGCTTCACGGCTTGATTACCCAACTTGTCCCTTGTCCTTGTTAACCATTCATGTTGACATTCACTTGCAGGAGCCGGATCCAAAACTCTACCCACAACTGATGGTGGCTCTTCCGCTGGGAATTCATTCAAGTTATCAATTCCTCTGATACTTATTTTGGCAGCAACATATGTCTCAACTTTCACAACATACTGATCCTATAAACAGTTATTTGTCATTTGCTATTTTTTTGCTTGTTTGGCAATTGTCCTTGTTTTCCAATCATTTGCTATTATTGAGTCTCCTTAGGTTGAAGGGTGTTCAATCTATTCATTCGTGACCCTACTGGGTTACATGGTTTTGTATAATGAGATATTTGTTCTCTATCCATTATCAATAAAGATGGTTTGTAACTAGTGGTTTGTCATTATAATCTTACTATTGGCACGGAACAGGTCACTGGATTTAAAACTTCAGACAAAAAAAATTCAGAGCATACCACTTTGTGGCAGTGAAACGAAATCAACTTTTAACAGAAATTGAATTTAACCACTGTAAAAGGGCAATCCACAGACTAAAAAGCCATAATTAGACCATGTGAAGTACTTCAAGGACTTAAGCTTTCATCTAGAGTAATCAGAATTTTGAGTGTGCTTGATTGCCCAATACGTCAACGTTTTGCATTAACCCTCACAAAATATGCAATCAATAAACTCGAGCCAAATTAATAAGTCCTATCTTTAATTAGATTCCTAAACAAGGCAAGATACTTAAGCATGCTTCAGTTACGGAACCTAATGCACTGGCAGAGTAGCATGATTTCCACACAGGCACAGAGCAGAGCAGATGAATTTAGATTTGACATTATTCACTAAAGCGAGGGAAATTTCACATTAAAGGATAAAGTGAAATGACCGTTAATTTGAAAACTAACTATGGTGATTATAATTATCATAATTTTTAAACCATTGATTTTCTAATCAACAATAGTCAGTGTACTTCATTCTTTAATGTGCATCCTCTTACTTTAGAGGAGCCAAATCTGACGAATGAATAGGTAGTACACCATGAATCAAGTAAATGAGGAAACACAACATGTAGGCACAGAGAGCTACATTTGAATCTCTCAAACCAATTCTCACTGAGGTAACTGAAAAATTACTACATGGTCCTAAACCAAGTAATATATGGTGCAGTTAGATTATTAGAAAATAATATAGAAGACAATAGAACAAGTTTAACCTCTTTAATCTGTTTCAGTTTGTTCTCAGGTTTCTTGCCCTCGTACACATGAGGCTCGGTGGCTGGCATCAAACCTGGCTTACACGCTGAAGAGATTTATTTTTCCTTTTCAAACCAACTCAAGCCACCGCTTAAGAAAGCTATTCAACAGGTCTCAATTAAAAACCATGCAGCACAAACACAGATTTGAACACTATGATACTATAATATCCAAAATGTAGGACGCTACAACACAAATGTGCATCTGAACATCATTACTATTTTGTTTCACAATTAACATTTATATATATTCAAAATTATCTATAAAAAGGTTAGACAACTATAACAATATGAACATATAGTTGCCAAGAGGATTTAATTAATTTAAAACATTTCACCCTTCTTGGTCATCATCATTGAAAAAAACACTATAGTTAAGGTTCATCTAAAGACAAATTAACAACTACAAAAAATTCAACAATATATGAAGATATGATATAAGAATAAATAAAAATGTTCCTAACAATACATAGATAATATTCATGATTATGTAGAATACGTTCCTTGATTCTATAATTATAATATAAACTTACACAAATTTCTAACTTCTTGATAAGATCACCATGTTTGCCCTCATTTACGTTGTCTTGGAGTTGTGTTGGTAGTGTCAAAGACCAAAAAATACATTTTTTTTTTAATTCTGATACTTCAACGGTGTTTGATTTGTATGTTTGATATATGTCATACAAATGTCCGTGTGTCATAGACAAAGGCACACGCCATTGAAGAGGAGTGTCAGAGTTTCATAGATTACAAAACCTCATGCATTGACAGACTACCACAACTTCTAAAAACAGGCACAGCAGAACAGATGAACAAATAGGTAGCATATCATGAACCACATGAATGCGGAAACTCAACATGTAGGGAGGTTAAGACAACCGCATGTTGGGGAGATAACTATTAGTGTGTTTGGATTACTGTTTCAAACGTCAAATTTATCATTTGCATTTTCCAAGGTACTAAACAGAGAAGATCAGTGTTGGATTGAACCTAAGGCGGGCTTAAGTTAGTTTCTACCGTTTCCCAGACCGATTGTAAATATTAAATATCCAACTTGAAAGTGTGACAAGATAACTAAACAAATGAATAACGATCTTGAACTCTGCGCAACTCAATCTCCACATCTGGTAATTCCAGATTAGAAATAGAAGTACTGCCATAGCTATATGTTCCCAAAAAAGCACAGAAATTAACCTTATATGGACAAGAACTTGAGTATAAATTTCACAAATGAATCTGTAAAAGTTAATTGCAAGTGTAAGATTTCCATCCATTATACAAGGCAAGTTATTATAAATACTTATCTCATAATCTGATAAAACATGAATAGTGCAGTATTGCGGTCCTAAGGAACTTCAAATCAAAACTATGTACGTACATGAACTCTAAATATGGTACAAAAATCAAGAACGTGATCGTGCGCGAGCAAATTCTTCTAGTCTCTCCCACACGTCCAATGCAGCGGCCCTGTCCTGATGTCGTTTATTCTTACTAATCTGCAAATGGCAACAAGTTAGAAACATGTGACTAAACTACAAGTTGAATAGGTGTAAATACAGGAACACAGCAAAGCACTAGATTGATATTAATTGAAGAAGAACCCACCGAGATAATCTTCACATTCCACTGCTTGACATTCTTTGCTGACTCCAAACTATCATCTTCAAATCGCATGTAAAATCCAATAACTGCAAGAAATAATGAATCAAAAAGGGTTACTCACAATCAACGAGAAGCACCGATTGGAATTGGTATAATGTACAGAAGGAATGGAGCGGACTTACTTTTGTTGAAAATTTCAACATGGTCCTTGAAAGGCCAGTCCTTAAACTGCCACTCCTTGCCCAACACAAAAACAGCAACGACCCGATCCCAGTCGTCGGGTTTAAGAGAAGAAGGCTTATCCCTCACTTCATAAGCGGTTACAACCCTATCCCTACTGAGCTTCTTCTGGACAGTGACGCAATCTGGCCTGGTCCCTTTCATCTGCTTCACCTTCACATCAGTGGGTATATAAACACCGTCCTCCAAGAACTCCTTCACATTGTAGATAGTGATAAGGGTCTGAAAGGCACTGGGGACCAAGATAATGGGAACGCCTTCCCCAATTTTGGTACCCTTCAAGAGCATCTTAGGCTTCGGGGTGGGGTCGTACCCGCCCATGTCGTCGGAAAACCCTAAACCCCTGTCATCGGCGGCCATCAAGCGACTCTTGGCGACGAGGCCGTCCTTCCTCTGCTGCGACTCCATCCTCTGGCGGTCCTCCTCACGCTTAGTGGCGGAGACGAGGACGCTGTAGAAGTCGCGATTCTTGCACTCGAGGAGGGACTGGCGGTCCTTCAAGGGCCTCTCGACGGAAGTGATGAGGGAGATGAGGTCCAATTTGTCGGGCTGTTCCTGGGGCTGGGGGAGGGCCTGGGCCTGGGAAGGGAGGGTGGATTTGGGGGCGAAGGAGGGGTCCTCAGGGCGGTACTCGATGGAATCGGTGGAGGTTAGGGTGCCCTGGAGATACTGGAGAAGGGGTTTGCGGTCGGGGAGGGTGACGGAGGGGATGCCGACGGCGAAGGTGTTCTGGATGTACTCGGTGTGCTTGAGGTGGTGGTTCTTGATGTAGTGGACTAGGGTTTCCAGAGTGTATCGGTTGCCCTTTGTGGAACGATAAGCGGTTTCCACCCAGCACGGGAAGGTGTACTCCTCCCCGAATCGGAACTCACCGTTCACACGCACTATCTTTTCCACCTCCCCTCTCATCGTAAACTCCCGAAGAGCCGACAGCGGATCCATTGCTTTCCACCTCTGTCACTGCAACCTACGTTAATATGTATGATACATAGATTCTCTATGCTTTCTATACTCACCCTTTAATTCCGTTCAAATTTTATTTTTTATTTATCTATTATTAGATAAAAAAATTTAATTATTTAATTTTATTAATCTTTTTATTTAATAAACTATGCAATAGTGTAATTTCCTTTCTTCCATATATAATTAGTAATTCCCCACTTAAAATAATGAATATATACATTTAGTTTTAATTTTACAATATCTAATAATCATACCAGATTCATAATTCTTTGTCAAAAATAAATCAGAATTTCGTCATTGCAATTTAAAAAATTAAAAAAACCTAATTTTATTATGGACTCAAGTAGTCATTAGCGATTACAGAAAAAGAACTCTGGAGAGATCTATACAAGGAACAGATTTTACAAGAGTCAAATGGTAATGACCTTTGGTCAAACTACTCTAACTGCTATGCCTTAGTATCAACGGTGCTTTGATTCTCAATAGTGCTTTGTTCCATTTCTGAAGCCTTTCCCAGCAAAATCCCAAGCTGTGTGAAGAAATATCCATCCATCAATTAAAAATAGTTGTAGCAAACTGAAAGACTGAAAGATTGAGTGATGATAAGGAAAAACCAACCTTAGCCTTCGGAATCCCTCGACCTTCTTTCTCTTCCTTGGAAATAACCGTGGATGTCATGATATCTGCGTCACATACACAAGTCAAACTCAGAATAAAACCTTTGGCTTTCGGCAAGCTTCGTAAGGACAAGACTCATATCTTACTTTTCTCAATTGCCCACCCGTTACTTTTCAAAATCTCAGAGATTATCACAACAGTTGGAATAGCTGGGATTCAAAATTTAAAAAAGAAAAGGTTAGGAGAATAAAAAAGAATGCAGAACCCGTACGTTCAACTTTAACATTTTAGCGTTTAGGGTGTGATTAGTAATAGCCAAAATCTATTCATCAAGAGGGGCTAAATTGAGGGTTGAAGAAAATAAAACGCACAAACAGATTCAATAATTTATACCCATGCCCAGCGCACAGAGCTCCACGTCATTGTCCTGTTTTATAAACTTCTGCACCGTCAGAAAGAAACACAAGATTGATAAATGAAGCCATTTGAAGCCAATTTCCACAATCTTTCAAATGTCGATAGAAATTACGAAGGAGAAAGAGAGTGATTACCTTGGCAAGATTGAGGTAGAAGAAGAAAGGTTTCTTAGTTTTCGAAACCTGAATTCGGATTATCTTCTTGCCTTTGTCTTTGACGCCGTTAGCGTTGGCGTTGTCGTTCTTAGGAGCACCCTCCGTCATCTCTACTGCCATCTCTCTCTCGCACAGATTTTGCAGTATGCTACTCTCACTTAGAACCTTCTTCAACGCGAAACAGAAATGGATTATGCAATATCCGTTGACGGAGACGATTTTATAGGACTCCTTAACCAAACCTGAAGCGACACGTGTCCCCTTCTGTTAATACTCCCTAGGTGGAATTACTCCTCTACCCCTTGGTGGAGTCGAAGAAATGTATACTTATCTAAACTTATTAATCATTCTATTATAAGTAATTTGGTGAAAAATTTTATATTGATTTTTATGATAATTTTTATATTGATTAAGTATATGTATTTTCACTAATGTGCGTGAATATATATATATATATATATATATATATATATATAAATCTTCGTATGTTTGCTCTTAACTCTTTTTCTTACTTTTATATTTTTAAATTGTTAAAATATTTTTGTTTTAGTGGATAGTTAAACCTTAAACCCTAATATTAAATTTTATTTATTTTTATTTGATATTTATAGGATTATAATTTATTTTTTTATGTTTGATATTGAAACAAATAAACTATTGTTACTTGATAATATGATAGTTTATTTTATGATTTGTCCTTTTAAAATAAATGTTTTTTAGTTAATAATTATAATAATAAAATATTTTTTAGTGAATGTTAAGAGAAAAATGTATACCCATTAGAATAAAGATAATCAAAATCAAATCCACCTGCTTAAACATTGTATTCCTTTTGATCCGATTTGTAGGATGAATGGATTTGGTAAAATAGATTTACGTGATAAATTGTATTTGTATTTGTTAATTTGGAAAAGAGTATGATGACGGATTTGTAAGATATATTCAATTTTTCATTTTGTCAAAATTGTGAATATTTGTGAGGATGAAATGTAAACTTATCATTTTATACTTTATGTATGAGTATTATGTGTGGGTGACATGTATTAGAGGGTGTTTTGTGCATGTGAATTATTGAATATCGATATAAATTAGTGAGGATGGGTCAGTTATTAAATCCATATGATATGTGTATGGTTTGTTTATATATATATATATATATATATATATATATATATATATATATATATAAAAATTTTAGATTTTTAATTTATTAAATTCTTTTAATCTATTATATCAATAAAATCTGAACTTTTATAAATTTCATTGTAAAATTCACTTGTTTTCATCTTAAAATATCTTTAAATAAACAAAAAAATTATTCATTTAAAAATTCATCTATGTCTATTCAAATTCATCATCACCCTCTTTTCCAAATTTATCTCTCTACATAATACATCCTAAGTGTTATCCCTAATTTTGATTTTTATATTATTTAAGATATTTTTGTTGTCGTATGCTTATTGACTATTTTCTCGTAGACTTTATTAACTATTTTTATTGGTTTTACGAAAAACCTATTCAACAACATATTATTAGAGGATGAGATTGTGTTGCGGTAAATTAGGGTTTGACTTCTGTTTTCTTTTAAAGTTGATATTAAATAAATTATAAAATAAAAAAATAAATGCAAATTTAATCAAACAACATTATCAATTTTATATTTATCCGATAAGTTTCACAGTTTTACCTACTGAGTTTGAGTTGATTGCGCTCTCCCAGTCAGCGCTCACGCTTCATTCGGGCCTTTCTTAGAACACTACAATAAAATTAAAATAAGATTAGGTAGATGCTTATAAAATACAGCTTCTATCCAATGGATAATTGAAATGTAATTTTGAAAAAAAAAGAGTGGATAATTGAATGTAATTTTGAAAAAAAATAGGTTGTCTTGAACAAATTTACGCGGCATTTGGTTTGGATTTAATCGGAGAAGAAGGGTGGGGACTTGAACCGTCGAACCTAACAAATGCTTTCTAATATTTAATGCAAATAAATCGACGGCAGGTGGAGTGACACGTGGCGGGTTTCTCTGAGCGAGAGAAAGAGGGGAAAAAAGAAAGCCTATCCTGTTGGCGATTGGATTGTTGAAGATGGAAGAGGGTGAACTCGTTGGTTGTGTCCTCTGCAACAAGGTTTCCTTCATCTTCTGATTTTATTGTTTGTTGCTGCAAAACACCAAGAAAAGCGAGGAGAGAGAGAGATAGAGATAGATAAAGAGGAGTGATAGAGAGAGAAAGAGGGATCTTTCATTTTCTGTGGAAAATGGAGGATTCTTTCTTTGACATGGGAGAGTTTCTCAAGAAACCCTCCATAACGGAGACATTCGTCGACATTTTGCTATGCGCGGTTCCGATTTGGTTGGCTGTCATGATCGGCCTCGTGATCGGCTGGTCGTGGCGCCCGCGCTGGACGGGGCTCCTCTTCCTCGGCCTCCGTAGCAAGTTACGCTTTCTCTGGACGGCGCCACCGGGGTTCGGCGCTCGCCGCCTCTGGTTCGCCTTCACCGCCGTCTCCGCCTTCTCCATTTGCCGTACCTATTGGTCCAATTTCAAAGGCAAGGCCAAGGCAAAAGCTGAAGATCCCTCGCCCTCGCAATCTGATGTTGCCGACTCCAACGCCATCGAGCGCACCACTCGGTATGTAGCATTGATAACATTGTTGGATTGGTGTTTAATTATTGTTATCATAATTTCTTTCTACTAGCTATCGGATTTTATGATTTACTGTGCTGTGTTGGTAGATGAAGAATTGATCGCTTTATTATTTGTTTGGCTAATTGGTTAATTCACAATCATTAGGTCCGGTGATTGGGCTGAGGAGAGTGGGCAGGACACTGTTACACAGGCTGATTTGGAGCATTTTCTTCATCTTCTTGAAGGGAAAGTTGGGTTGATGGACCGGCAATGTTTTATGGAGAGGTCAACACCAAACATGCAATACAAAGCTTGGCGTCATGATCCTGAGGTAGATTCCGAGGTTTAATTTTCATCTCATTTCAACTGTCTATACATTATAAACTGGCAAAAATCATACACATCTTGCATTACTTATTAGTTTTGTATATTTTCCGATCAGAGGCATGTTTACCTTGTAGTTAAAGTATATTTATGTTATCAACTTTTTCTCTATTCTATGTTCCTCTTCCAAATGAAAAATACATCCTCACCATCAATATTTGATGATTATTTCCTTTTGTTTTTCCACTTCCACCTTAGAAATAGACCACCGTCTGATGTTGTATCTGGATATGTGAACAGACAGGTCCTACAGTTTACCGTAGCAGAACCGTCTTTGAAGATGCAACCCCAGAGTTAGTGAGGGATTTCTTCTGGGACGATGACTTCCGTCCTAAATGGGATCCTATGCTTGCATACTGCAAAGTATTGGAGGAATGCCCTCATAATGGGACAATGATCTCTCACTGGATTAAAAAGGTATTTACCCCAAAGATCTTAAAGACTTCTATTTTAATTTTGTTCAATGGTACGGTTCACTGATTCTTCATGTACTCCTTTTGTCTGTAGTTCCCCTTCTTCTGCAGTGATAGAGAATATATTATTGCTCGAAGAATATGGCAGTCTGGAAACACGTACTATTGTGTCACTAAGGTATGACTCTAACATGGTTCGTTATAATTTTATGGCATTTTCTCTTGTTTATTCTCCTCTCCCGATGACAAGGCCACGACGGACTTCTATCACTTTGAAAAGAAAGTCCCACTTATGTGATGACACTAACAGTGAATGTCTAATTTCTAGCTAGAAACAATTGAGTAATGAATTAGGAAAGGAATGAGTGGAAATTGGTCCCACTACCTCTCCCCTCACAAATTTTGAAAATTGTTTTTGAACCAAGTTTCTCGCATCCCCTCGCAAATTCTGCACATTGTTTTTTTAACCAAGTTTCACGCATTAAGTTGATAGCATAAGTTGAACTAGTTATTTTATTGATGTAGTTATTCACCCTGATAACAGCAGAGTGGCCAACAATAGTTTTATCTTACTATGTGAAATTGGCTACATGAAACAAAAACATCATTAGGCTCAATTAAAAATATCAAAGTTTTAGGGATTTTATTCACCATTGGATCTCTTTTAATAATGTCTTCCAATATTCTTGAGTCTTCATCAATAGGGTTAAAAGTATTCTCTCTACTCTACTCACCAGTGTCCTCAGTAGCTTTTTTGTATACGTCTAAACTATCTTAACCAATTTTCTAATCATCTTTTTTTGGATAAGTGATACATTAATATCTACTTGTATATAATTGTGCTGATATATCTTCCTGCCGACCTTACCCTATTCAAAAAGCGAGATCTAGTAATAAATGTTGATTTATTTTATAATATGGGTTAATATCCAGGTCATAGATGGTATTATCTTGCCAATATAATTAAATAAAACGTAATAAGGAGCATAATAAGATAATTAGAGGAAAATCAAGAAGGACAAGTCCATGATTGTAGAAACCGAATTGCAACTCTTTAGGGACAAAACTCACCATAAATACAGAAGACAACAACACATGGAAAGACAAGACATTAATAGGGGATCTCCATATCTCTTGGTTAGAACAATTATCATTTTATATCTGTCCACAAACATCTTAACACGCTATTTTTTGCTGCTCTTTTCTCTTATTATTCTTTTAATGCCCAACATACTGTAGAGTGTGGGGGTGTTTTCGGATTGGATTTGAATTGATTTTGAAGGAAAAATATCTTTTCTAAACTCCTTAGTTTTGTTATCTGATCATCCGGTTGATTTGATACCTTGATTGTAAAGTTCAATTCAATTCAATCCAATTTATTATGAGTTAGACTGCACTGGTTTGGCTTTTTGAAAAAGTTTAGAAATATTTTAATAAATGATGCAATATTGAAATGCCCAAATTATTCCTACATCAAATAACACATCTCATGTAATTCACAGCATAGTTGAAATTATAGGTTAAAGATATTCTCATAATAATCTCTTAGTTCTTAATTGCATGGACATATGACTAACTATTGAATATTTTTTATTTGAATTACAACAAAGTTTGGTTTGGATTTATTTTCAATATAGATTCTCACTTTCAAATCCAATGAAAAAAAAAGTCGTTTTTTCTTTCTTTTTTTTTTATTTCAATCTGATTACCACAATGTTGTATTGGATTGATTGATGAACACTCTTAGTAGAGTATTGATGGTCGTATAACAGTATTATAGGACTTTCCTTCGAGTTTTTTGAGTACTTTGTGATCTCAAATAACTCTCAAAAGCCTTTCTCCATTTTAGCCGTCCAACTTGTATCCTCTGCATGACATTAATAATTTACCTATCATTTTGTATTATTAATTCAAGGTACTTAAAGTCAGAAATTTATGGTATGACATCTCCCACTTTTATGTCCAAGTTATTTACCTATGTCTCTTTGTTAAAATTGTGAAACACGGACCTTTTCTTCTCCTAGTCTAGAAGAAACCTTTTGACTTTATTGTCTATCTCCAATGCTCTAGTTTTACTTCTCTTCCTTGCTTTTTCAATCAAAATATATTATATGAAAAGAAAAGGCCTTTATTTTATGTCCCTAGTAAGCATCTTTATGACTGGTTAAACAAGTATAGGCTTGAGACCAAGTCTTGATGTAGACCTATTATTCTAGGGATGTCTTTAGTCTCGCCAACATAACTTGTAGTTACTCAATCATACACGTCAATTTTTTTCCAAAGCCTTGCGGAAAAGTCAAAATTTCTCTTAACTCTTAATCATATGTAAGTATATTTACCATGCTACCTTTCCTAGTATGAATTTGAATTTATGCTAGCAATGTGAATTTATACTAGCAAAGTATCTTTACTTTGCCACCCAAAACCTAAAATATTGATGTTTTATTGTTTTCCATGTGTTTTGCATTAAATATGCCGCCAATTGATCACAAATTAGACGTAAAATAGATATGGAATATTCAGAGTAACCACAATGATTGTTCCTATTTAATCTCCAATGTTGTAGGGAGTACCCCATCCCAGTTTGCCAATACGGGATAAGCCCAGACGTGTGGAGCTCTACTTTTCTAGTTGGGTGATCAAACCTGGTAAGAACTGTCAGAACAATTATTATGTGTTTGTTAACCTTAAAGCAATTCAATGGTGGTGGTTTAAGTACTGATTATGTGAAATTGATGCAGTGGAATCTCGCAAAGGAGATGGTCAGTTGTCTGCATGCGAGGTTACCCTGTTACATTATGAAGACATGGGGATTCCCAAAGATGTTGCCAAGTTGGGAGTCCGCCATGGAATGTGGGGAGCTGTCAAGAAATTGCACTTAGGAATGAGAGCTTACCAGAATGCTAGGAAAACAGATTCTTCTTTATCAAGATGTGCATTGATGGCAAGTAAAACAACTAAGATTTCTTCTGACACAAACATGCATTCCTCGGAGTCTTCGTCTTCCATGGAAGATGGGATGCAAGCTATGTGCAATATTGCACAAAAGGGTCATGGCATTGATTGGAAGTGGGTGGCTCTAGGTGGCACTGTTGCTCTGGTTTTGGGTCTTCATAATGGGGCTATAGGGAGAGCGTTGTTATTGGGAGCAGGGCACAGACTTGCGCGGAGGTGAGTTGTCCAGGATCTGGTCAATGGGAAGCATATCTACTTATCACCATTCGGAATATTCATCATAAATATATTTAGACTATCATTTATCTGTGTCGAATGCTAATTTTGCGTTATATTATCATCACCATTTTTATTTTATTTCTTTTACTGATTTGATCGTCTCGCGATATAGAATCATAAGCTGCAATTAAATTCTTGCTGTTGTGTATTTTTATGGAACGAATTCTTGTCAAACTGTGAAGCACAATTCTCTATATCTCCCAGAATCAACTCCACCATTTAAAATGCTTTTAGCACGTTAACCAAAAGAAGTACAAACAGAATAAGCGTAAGGGACATAATAATAGAAATTTAATGACTTTGTCGGATTGAGGTGATTGTAGACAAAAGAAAAAAAATCTGGTGTCCTGTTATATCTATTATCAAATCCTTGTTCAATAATTCTGTAACTGCACTTCTGAACAGGGGAATAGATGTCATTTGATATCATGTTCCGCGTTATCCAACATTTCGTCGTGACGTTCGACTAATGAAACATGATTTTGTCTAATTTTCTTCTAGTGAAACAGGAATTGACAACTCAAAAATACTTGTCCAATTTGTTATAAATAACTTTAGTAGATAAAACTGAAATTATTTATATTTAATATTTTCTGGGTACAAGTTTGGTTGTGATTAATAATGGAAATTGTTAATATTCTTATTTCTCCCTTTTATCTCTTCTACATATCTTTTTCATTATCTAAACTAATTTGAAAGTTGCATCATAGTTTTCACACTTGACAATCTCAACAAACATTTAATTCATACTGGTATTAACGCGCACTTGTGATATATCTTTTTAAATTTTCCTTGGTCATGGATCAAACTTATATGGTTGTGTTATGCACCTTATTATTGTATCTTTTTCGTCTAGTTATTCAATAAGTAAATTGACATTGTTTATGTTTTTGTGAGAATGACGGCAAGAATTCTGAATTAAAATCACCAGAGATGTTCTAAGAATGTAGGGTGTGGTGCAATCTTCAAAAGATGATAACAGATATATCATTTCTGAATTTAATTCAAGACTTTCTCTTCATATCATATTCCATATGTTAGTTGGAAGTTTTTTTTTTCTTTCTGGGCTTAATTTTAAAAGATGGTTGAGAGAATAGTGTATACGAATGAATCTTTTCTTTAACTTCTAATGTATAAGACTTTTAGATATATTGAAAGAACTCTTTAATCATGAATCATATGTAAGAATTGTCTAAATTCTTTCTTTTATTCTTGATGTCTTGATAAAAGTATGAACTGGAAGATTAAATTACCTTCAGCAGGATATATATATATACACACGTAAATTTGTTGTTAATATTTGATATTATTCGTAAAAGTTAAAAAAAAAGTTGAAATGATTTTTTTTTCACTCATTTAAACCACGTACTAAAATAAACAAAACGACTATTTCTTCTATTAAAGATTTTCAAATTACAATAAACTGTCAAATATCTTATTCTCTACTATACATCCATCTAACAGGAGATAACACTTTTATCTTAAAATACACAATCATTCAAAATGAATTAATTAAAAATAAAAAATATTATTATTTTATTGTATCTTTTAAAGTTGTAAAAATCTTGAAGAATAAATAAATCGAGAGATTGACAGAGGTAAACAGTGTCAATGAAACACTGCAAATTGCAATGATCCAAGGTACGTGGGTGGTCAGTGGCAGAGAGTGTGTCCACGTGGCATATTCTCAACCTCACAGAAAAGAAAAAAGGTAGACAGCTTCATGTAACTGTTATACCAGCACTTCTTCTGCAACTGCCCCCCAACTCCATTCTCTTTCTTTTTCTCTCTCTCTTCTTTTTTTCTTAGTACCCTTTTGTTGCTTTGCTTAATGGATCAAACAAAACTGGTAAAGTTTCTCTCTTTCACTTCTCATTTAAGCTTCAAAATTAACTCTGTTATTCTACTTTGAGCTGAATTTTGAGTTTGGAGTGTAGTAGCTTCTAGTCTAGTTCTAGCCTTTTCTTTTTACTAGCCTGCAATATATTGCTTTGTGATAGGATATGTAAAGGAAAATATTTGAAGTTTGTTATTTTCTTTGTCAAAAATGGTTATAGTCTCATGTTTCCATATATGTAACCAAATGATCGAGTTGAACCCTTTCTAGTTCTGCCCAAGATGATGGTTGTAGTGGTGCCCTTGTTCTTTGTCCACATTTGAACCCCACTAGGTGCTTATAGGTGCTTATAGAAATACCATTCATAAGCCTGTACCTGGCAACGTTAGCTTTTGGTATGTTTGATTCTTCACAACATCTGTGGCAGTAAATTACTTTTAACTGTTTTTTCTGCATATTTGATAATGCTTAATTATGTGGTTGTTTCTCCTCCTTGTCTTGTCGCAAATATTATAAGCTTCACTTAATGTTCTAAAATTTATTGCTTTTTGCATTTGTGAAACACTTGGATTAAGAATGTTACCGAAAGATGTTAGCATAAGGGTTCGTTGAAACAAATGTGTCTATTCAGAATGTTTTCCAATATGATGCATCTTAGAAAGCTGAATAATGAGTCACCAACCCATTATTTTCAGTTGCCTTGGCTCAACATCTTTACCCTGCTTTCAGAATTTTCACTTGAAGTGCTACGCTGAAGGTTACTTTTAATTGTAATAATATTTCAGGATCTTTATGTGAAGAGTTTATGCTTCTGAAGATGAGTGCCGAAAACAAGAAAATAAAACCAAAGACTGATATTGAACTCTTTCTCAATAATGCTAACCAGTGCGTTTGGAAAAAATTAAATAATGACTCAGGTGCAGGTGCAAATGCAGCCTCCAGGGTGGACATGACATTTGCTGCCACTGACCCCCTATCTGAAATAGTTTGGTCACCAGATAAAGGTTTGAGTCTTAGATGTGCCGATTCAAGTTTTGCTGATAAAAATACTTCACTTTTTCGGGAACTTGGAACGAGTTGTATGGTTCTTGCTCAGCCACAAAATTTTACTGGTGGTAGTTCTACCCCTGATAACCCTTTAGATGATGATTTTGTGAAACCTTTAGCAGTTGTATGTGCCAAGGGTGATATTGCTGAAGCAGATGCTCCTACCATGCATGCCACTGGTGATTCAGGTGTCAAGGCCAAGTTTAAAGCCTATGAAGAAGATGATATAGGTAAGTAGTGTATAGATGCAAGAAAAGGAGGCTTTACAGTAGATTTTCAGGTCCAAATTAGTTAAATACTTAACTGGGACTTGTGAGTTAGAGTTTGTGTCTTTCTGGTCACTTTTTCCTGGAATCATTTTCTCAATCCTACAGAACTCATCTGGCAGGATCTGTTGGTCATAAAGATATAGTGAACACCACAGCAACAACACCTAATTTGCCGTATGATGAAAGTGGGAATCTGGTGAACAATTGTGAAAAGGTTGCTGGTGATCAAGCCAACATTGGAACCAATAACAACATGTCTGGGATAGAGGGAAACAAATTTTCTGCTATGTCAGGTATGTGCTGTCATCAAGATAGTTAAAGGTGAAACGTGCCCTTAATTAAGAGCTTAATGCTTCCAAAAGGGAGTCACCAAAACTCACAAGACTTACCAAAGAAAGTTTTAGACGTTAAAGCAGTTAAATACGTGAATATTTGCATTGATGTTAGGATAATATTTGTGCACATGTTTGTGGTACATTCTAATTTGTTTAATTCTTGTTAATGGTTTTTGGCTGCATAATACAAAATAATACACAGGCACTGAAACTCGAAGCATATCCTTTCTGTTTAAAGAAGAAGATTTATTGGAATTTTTGTTTCTGTTAAAGAAAAGTTCAACTTCTTCCCTTTTGTGAATACCTCTGAAATGTATTATTTTATTTGTTAATTTTCCTGCAGGCCAGGCGGAGAAAGGGCCATTGGACAATTTATTTCTTCAATCAGAAGAAATCAAACCAAATATGGACCAAAATCCTTCTCCAGGAAGACATTCTGATGGAGGTGTAGATATTGCTCTTGGAAAAAAGGCTGTAGTAACTGGTAATTTACATACTGCAGTTGAGCCTGTAGTGGAATTCAAAGGCTCTGATGCTCCAGGGACTAATTTAGCATCCTCCAGCAGAAGACCTTTACAAAAACTGGAATTTAGTGCAGAGAATGATTTACGGATTGATAACTTTGAAGCTGCTTGTGCTGGAACAAGTGGAATTAATGTTCATGGGATTGAAAACAAACTTCAGGACAATGAAATGATGCTACCATGTGATAAGATTCTTCCAGCCATGCATTCTCCGTGTCATAGTAGGATTTATATGGCAATAAACAAAGGCAAGGAAAAATCTTTATCGGACGGGGATGCAAATGTTGTGTTGTCGAGGGAGGACAATGACAGCCATTCAAGTGTTGAGAGCTGCAACAGTGCTGGCTTTTTTCCAACAGGTAAGAAGAGAAGAAACTTTCAACAACAGTTGATAATAGGGAGTAAAAGAGTCAAAAGGCAAATGGAAGAAACTTCTGGTTCAAAATCCTATGTCAAACAGGATAGCTCATTCATGAATTGGATTTCAAACATGGTGAAAGGACTCTCTCAGTCAATTCAAAATGATTCAAACACTTTAGCTCTTTCTCTTGCAAATCCAAAGCATCATAACCTACAGCCTGACGAGAGACTCATCGCATGCGATACGAATCAAGATTCTGAGCAAAAGATAACAGGATTCAAATCCATTTTTCAGTCCATATATTGTCCAAGCTTGAAGAATGTAGAAACAAGAATCCATCAAGAAGGAAAGAGTAGTGAGGATTTAGAGCCAGTTAACACTGAACATGGTATAAATGCTACTCCAATAACCTGTTGTGCAGAGAATAATAGCCCTTCCAAACTTTGTTTGCGGTCGAATAAGTTTGAAGTATCTACTGGAAGACATGAAGCTGGCCCATCATCACAACCTCAGATTAAACCTCTAAATTTTTTCAACTGTCAAGAAAGCAGCAAAAGTAACATAATGGAGACTAAAAATAATTCCATCTTTAGCTTTAGTAGGGACAAAGAAGAAGTGGCGCCACATTCATCTTCAACCAAACAGAATACAGATAATAATGACAACATTGATTCCAATGTGCTATCTGACAGAAAGGAAGAAGAGAATACTTGTCACAGAAGAGAAAATCTGGGAAGTCTCTGGATAACTCGTTTTTCGCCAAAATTCACTGCTCCCTTGAGAGAACAACCCACCAATGAGACGGAGGTTTCTACTGATCTTAAAGAAGAGAATGATCTTAAATCAAAGTACAAGTTCAAAGCCCTTTCATCTTCTCCAGGACTCCGAAATTTAGAGCCAATGTCTTCAATGTTTGCAAGGAGATTTGGTGCCATCAAACATATCATGCCAGCAAACACAGCAGATAATGCCAAGCAGGTTAATATGTTGTGCTTGTTTTGTGGAACAAGGGGCCATCAACTCTCTGATTGTTCGGAAATTGCAGAGAACAAGCTGGCAGATCTCCAGAAGAATATAGATTCATGTGGAGGATTAGAAGAATGTCCTTGTATATGCATCATATGTTTTGAGCCCAACCACTGGGCAGTTTCTTGTCCCACTTCAATCTCAGTTAGGAAACATGAACTGAAAGCCAATCAAGAGAGTGTCAGGCTTGATGAGGATGAGCGAGTTTTATCTGGTGGTTCTGTTAATGGTGAAACTGATCACCGAGCAGGTCAAGATATTTGTTTGAAGCGGAAATCAAATGAAATTATGACCTTCAAGGAAGGGAACAGTGCTTCATTCAAGAAAGACTGTGGTTCAAGTTCAGAGGAAAACAAATTCAGAGAAAATCCTATGTCAACTCCATCCAAATTGACTGAAAAGCAGACTTCACACTTGCCAAAGAAAATATTTGATGCAGTGAAGAAACTTCGACTGTCCCGCACTGAAATCCTGAAGTAAGTAATACCAGACAACACTTATACTTTGTCATTTCATGCAATTGCCAAATTACGTGAATGATGCAAACTAATTATTCTTAATCCCAGTATTCATGGTTATAGTATAAGGGTAGATGTCAGATATATAAAGTCATTAGTTTGCACATTTATGGGAAAAAGTTTTATAGAGAACCTTCTTTTTCATTCGTTGACAGTGTTATTTTCCCAGATCTTGTTTCTTGTGAAAAGATTCATTTTTCATTGCATAATTTGATCCAGCAAACATTTAAGTATATTGAAGTTGCGTGCAACTCCATGAGTTGAAACTGTCTTATCATTAGGTCATCCTTAACTTGATTCCCATCCACTGTCATTGGGACTCCAGAACAAGTTAATATACGCATAAAAGTAGGTGAACTGAGATATAGACACCTTCACTTTTTTGTGTGAAAGAATGGATCTATAGAAATATTTTCACAATGTCCTGAGAGGACCCCTTTGTGAAAAACTACAATGCAACACTTCAAGATTCACAGTTAGTCTTACATCCCAAAAAATGTAAAAATCTAACTAACGAAACATGTTAGTGTAATAGAAGAAAAGTTAGCCAACAAATAAACTGAGTTAAAAAGTCTATATTCTCTAATCTTTCTAGCAGGTGAAGGGTTAACTGAAAATTAAAAGGAGATATAAAACTAAAGGTAGTGCATAAAATATCATGGCGAAGACAGAGATTTATATTTGTGGATAGTTATAATATAGTATACTTTTGTCACTTATAAAACAAGTGGATCTTTGTGGTTACTTAACAGACTGTGATTGACATCAGATGGATAAATACTCATGGCTCAATCTCACAACTTGATGGTTTTTTCTTGCGGCTGAGGCTTGGGAAGTGGAAAGAAGGAATTGGGGGAACTGGATACCTTGTGGCATGCATAAATGGTATCAAGAAAATCACACCTTGTTCTTTCCTTGTAAAACAAGCATGAATTATGTTACATGACTTCTGTTTTTTTCTTTTCTGACTACAAGATTGCTGTTTTCATTTGTTTTATTAACTTTTTCTTCTTCCCTGTTCTTGTTTATCCAGAGACACAATCCAGGAGACAATCTTCAGAGCAGAATACACGAAAATCTTTCTCGGTGAAAGTGGGGAGTATCAAGTGTATGGTAGAAAGTCAGTATATATCCAATCATGATTTTCTTGAGGTAATAATCATTGTGAATGTATTGGTATTGAAGCTATTTGGTTCAGTGATTACAAAAGCAGCATCATGGAAATGGTTATCTAATTCCTATTTTGGGGATGGTTTTTCTGTGCATTTGAGCAGGAAGAAATCATGGAATGGTGGTTCAACACCTCAGAAGCTGGTGCTGAGATTCCATCTGAGGAAGATCTGATAGAAAAATTTAAAAAGAAAAATATGTTAGGTCTCTAGGCATTTATTATATAAGTGTTAATATATTTGTTAGCGTATGTGAGTTTATTCTCTCACTATTTGTTATCCAATTGATTGTATATCAAAGGAAGCTTAAAATTGATAATGGTGGCAACTCATCGTTATGATTTTTGTGAATGTCATACCAACATTCATATACAAAGCATTGCTTAATCTTATTATGCAATGAAAGTTATATTGGATTTCATTATATTGGATAGTGTGTTAGAAAACGACCTTGGAATGTTCTTTATATTGTGAGAAACTGTTTGTTAGCCTTAGGATTTCACAGTGAGGGTAATGCACTAACACCAGTGAATTCTACTTTCCTTTTTTATTTAATTAACTTAACCATTCAGTAATTTCATTAAAATAAGTGGATTTTATTCTTACATAATTTTAAATCTGATTGTAATCAAATGTCATAAGAATTAGTGAGGGTTCAAACAGTTATGACCAGTACAGTGTTTAGTCTTATTTGGATAAGTAAGATTCTCTTCTCTCTCTTTTTTAAACTTTTTACTGTTTTGTTCAATACTTTTGTATTATATTTGTTTTAAATTTTGCAATTTTTTATTTGTAAAATATACAAATGTTTGAATCAATTGACTCGGTTATATAATTTAAACTGAACAAATAAGATCATATTGATTCAATCTGGATTTCATACTACAAAAAACATTTATCCACTAACCAACCCTTTGATTAGGTTTTGTTAGATTAGTTCTTTAAAATAGACCAAACATGACAAACTAGACCTGATGCTTTTTTTAAAATATCTCAATAACTTTATCTAAATCGTCCTCATTTGTTCTGTTCTATGGTTACCATGAATCAATACAAATACCCAATAACTGTCACACAGTTGATACCAGCCAAGTTTTGCAGTTAAACAGTTTGAACCAAGCAAGTCTTGCAATATATTTGTAATGAATAAAGCCAAGTTTTGCAGTTAAACAGTTTGAAACCAAGCAAGTCTTGCAATATATTAGTAATGAATAATGGTATTCTTGTGTAGTTACAATGATACTACACTTTTTACACCAATACAAGCAATGAAATCATAGTCTCTAGATTGGGAAGAAGTTTTACAGCCTAAGCAGAAGCTGATACCTATATTGGAACATATAATTAATATATAATCTTCTACTAAAGCTCCATTAAAATATTCAATACAGAGTGGTACATTAAAATATTCAATACAGAGTGGTGCTTTTGTACCTCTCCCTTAAAGTCCTAGGGAAATCCTCAAACAAATAAAAAATGAATTACATCATCAGCAGCATTTTCTCTTAAATAGCTATGAATATAATAGTGTAATACTGTAAAGAATAGCACTAAACTCTAGTTTTAGACCAGCAGTGACTACTCTCCTGCTCTCATAACATGAATCACCAGATTCAGATTTTTCAGAACGAATGACATAAAAGAATAATACATCACTATAACTGATTCTCAATAAATAACAAGATTAAGCTGATTGATTGACTCTAATTGGCAGATTCTTTCTTAACTTGCTTGCGGTAATCTTCCATTTCACTGACCCATAGATCAGCAAATTCACAGTTTTTCCAAGCTTCAAACCATGGTCCTCCACGAGTATAATGGATGGCCTTGGGCAAAGTAAGAGGATCGTTCTCAACAACCTTGTTATGTCCCTCAAGAAAATTCCAAACAAAAGGAATGGATCCAATTTCATCATCCTCCAGCCATTGAAACCTGTGAAGAAAAGCACCAGTCTGTGTGTTGACAGTCTCAGGAGTGAGAACACGGTTCTTTGGATGACCACAGTTATAAAGAACCATTGAAGACCAATTCTTTCTGGGGTACACAGTTTGCACTGCTCCATCCATCTTAGTAGTCTCCTTTGGAGCATAATCATGCTGAACACACATGATAGCATACTTGTCCTCAATCAAATCTCTCAGTTCCTTGATATCAGCCAAGTAGAGAAAATCACAATCCACAAACATCGCCCAACCTTGATAATTGGCAAGGCAAGGTGTCAAGAATCTAGAAAAGGAAAACTCGGTACTCTCAAACTGACCCCTCTCACGCCAATACAAACCCCTCTTTCTCAGATCTGACTGCTTTATCGGTATGATCTCAACGGGAATTGAAGACCTTTTCAAGATGGAGTGCCGACATACCTCAAAGGCAAGATCTTCACTCGGGTCATACCCAACGAAGATCTTGAATACCTTGCTCTCATTGTTCACAATCTCACCATCTACCCCGTCACTTCGGGCTATTGGTGCTTCACTTTTGCCATTGCTCAAACTCATTTCTCGATGTGCCTGTCACGCAATAAATCAAACATAAACGTGATAAACAAAGAGGAAAAAGAAAAAAAGAACAAAACACAATACCCACTTGACTCTAGACGTGAACACCGACAAACAAGAACAAAAATCCAATCTTTTTCATCCCCAATATCACCCAAATGCTGTAATGTAATGTAGCGTAATGCCAAGTTAAGAAAAATGTATAGAATGCATGTGTAGAAATCAAATGTAAAATGAAGAAAAGTACCGAATTGAGATAATAGCAGCAGTGTGGGTTGGACTTGAACGGAGAAAAATTTAGTTAAAGCGAGATTTGGGTGGTGATGCACATGCAGACACCGACAGTGGTGGAGTACTATATATAGATCAGATCACGCGCTTTCTTCAATCAATTAGCCCAACCCACAGTTTTACTCTTTTTCTATGGATCAATTCTCTGGAATTACAAGGAATTTATTCACTCCTTTGTGCCTATCTCATGTTTGTTGATTTGTCTTAATTAAATTATAAATAACAAAGTAAATAGGGATTTGAGTTTGAGGTGAAGAAATGAAGAGAAAGAGAGAGGTTATGTTTACTCACTTAAAATTATAAGTTAATCATATACTTCTAAATTAACAATTATCTTAACAGAGTTGAATTAAAAATCTTTTTTTAACCTTATCGTTTATTAAACATACATATAAACTAATCTTTTACATAATATTCAAAAATAATATTAAGGGGAAAGTATTAAATGCGTGCAAAACTTTATAGACAATTTTAAACTATAACAGTGATTTTTATAGGGGTGCAGAAAGAAAAAAAAGGAACAACCGATAGTTTTTCTTTTCTGTTCTCAGGGAAAGAAGGCCCAAACTCAATACAACAGTAAACAACTTTAATAGAAAGCCCAAAATAACTGGGTGTCCATTTATATTTAATAGTGACAAAAGATCTTCATGATTTTGTGCATTAACATCATAAGTGAATTTTGTTCAATTAAAAAAAAAAAGTACATTGAAAATAGAAAGAAAAAGAAATTTATTCTCTCAGTAAAGTAAACAATAAATTTTTTTATATATTGTAATATTATAAAGGTATGGACTCCCTAGAATGATACTTTATTTATTTCAATAATTTTTCTCACATTTGTAATCACAATGTATATCTTTGAAAATGATTTGACCATATGTAATTATTATTTGCTCAATCAAGCATAGAAGAGGTAATGGATATGTTCCAGATTGGAAATCACTTGTTCAGAGGGTAAAATGGTAATTTACAAATTGGAGGTGTGTGAAAAAATTGTAGAGGTGCAGAAAGTAAAAGCCTAACAAGAATAGGGAGAAGTAGGCTGAACCTCAACCTCTAATTTAAACTTGAATATCTTAATTTTCTCACGTACGCACTGACGTAGATATGTTGAACTTGAGTTATGTATTCATTGCATAGCATGTGGGGTATGTGTGCTACGTCGGCACTTAAATTATTAATAATAAAAATTTAAGGTTTAAATATGTTTTTTATTCCTTAATTTTAGTGAATTTTAGAATTAATTTATTTCAAAATTTTAACTAATTTAGTCCTTTATCTTTTGAAATATATGAATTTAGTCCTTTTAATCAAATTTTGTTAAGTTTATTTGACATTTCAAGCACGTCTCATTATAGTATTTGACTTAACATTAAAGAAAAAATGTGTCAAACAGTGTAAACAACTCAAATATAATCCTGAAATACATACGAAACACGTCAAATAAATCTAATAAAATTTGATTAAAATGACTAAATTCACGTATTTCAAAAAATAAAGAACTAAATTAATTCAAAATTTCGAAATGGACTAACTACAAAATTAACTGAAAATTAAGGAAAAAAAACATATTTAACTCAAAATTTAAATGTGTGAACTTTTTAAAGAAGGCTTAAAAATTCAACTGCAAAACTAATTAATGGTGGCAAGTTAGAGCATATGGGCCCTATTAATATATCTTAATCAATTAATTTTCCCTAATCTAAGAGCTGTTAAAACTACCAAGTTATATTGTCGTATACGTCGTCGTGAAAATTAATCTTTAAGCATAAACATGCACGTTTCTCGTGTTTCTCGTACCTCACCCAACTCCTTCCTCGCTTTTCTCAACTTCAACATTTCTTCCATTCAATTCTTAAAAAATCACAATAATACGCAACGCATTTTGTCTTTCTGCGTCACACATTTTTCTTCTTTCTTGTATGAAGATCTTACTTCAACTAAGATGAGGATACAATATATAATTAATATATAACTGGGTAAAAATGTATGATTTTATATGGTTGAATTTGTTCAAAATTCAAGTGTAACGTTCGGTAAAAATATAAAGTTTAGTTATATATAATGTAAACAAGACTCATAAATATATTGTATTAAGTTTTTTGGTTGAATATGATGTCAATCTCTTAGGTGGATTGAATTTATGTCTTATTGATGTTGTTTGTTTTTCAAGTAAACTCATCAACAATATTAAAATTTCAAGTAAGCCCATCAATAATATTAAAGTCGATGATTATTCATTGTCTAATTTTATGTTTGAATGATACCGTTTAAGAAAATAATTCATTTATTTGAAGAATTTGAAATTTCTTCAAGTATAATTACTTGTTTAAATGCTAAAATTAAAAGAAAATTTAAATCTGTTATGAATTAATGATTGTCCATTGATTTGATACATTTACTCATATGATTCATTACTCTTTATGGTAAATATTTGTATTAACTAAGTTGATTTGTTTCCTTTATGAATTACATATTGTATCTATAAATAGGACTCTTCATATCAATAATAATAGACATATGAGTTGCTCCCTATTCTCTCATTCTCTATTCTCTCTTGTTTTTTCTCTTCTCTATTATCTGTCGTCATTCTCTATGTTATTCACTTTATTTCATAACACGTTATCAGCACGATGCTCCAACCAAT
>Ga0214543_1003725_pt1 | contig 29433 bp, 31 predicted proteins | sample CNSS2metaG_FD_160094 | JGI IMG/M metagenome (GOLD analysis project Ga0214543, IMG submission 160094) | Root nodule microbial communities from cowpea collected in UCLA plant growth center, Los Angeles, California, USA - CNSS2 | ecosystem: Host-associated > Plants > Roots > Nodule | place: USA... | reverse complement strand
TCCTGCACCTTCGGCAAGACGAGCGCGATCTCGGAATTGCGCGCAAGGGTGCTGTCGCGGTTGCAGGAGATCGAGACGACCGGCACTTTGAAGCGCTTGGCGTAGGTGAGCATGTTGGCGAGTTCCGCCGTCTCGCCGGACCAGGAGAGCAGGATCAGCACGTCGTCGGCGGTGATCATCCCCAGGTCGCCGTGGCTTGCCTCCGTCGGATGGACGAAATAGGCCGAAGTTCCAGTGGAGGCCATGGTGGCAGCGATCTTGCGGGCGATATGCCCGCTCTTACCGACGCCAGCAACGACGACGCGCCCAACCCCATCGCCTACCAGCTCCACCGCCTCGACCAAGCCACGCGCGAAGCCTTCATCCGTCGTTAGGTGCTCTGCGAGTGCGTCGATTCCGTGTTTCGCCTTCGTTAGCGTCCGTCGGATCGAGCCCAGCGCGGTGCTGCTGAAGTTTGCAAGCTTCACGTTATTCAATGCCATTGATGTGTGCCTCGTAGATTCTAATTACGCTGGAACCCGTCATTTCGGATGGATTTATCGGAGTGGAGCGTTTTTCGCGCACAACTGCATTCATCGGAGCAGTGAATTAAAGTAAATGCCTGCCAAGACAGGCTTCCGCCCATAAAATCAACCTTGGAATTCAGCCGCGACCAAACTCATCGGCGATGCGGATGATATCGTCCTCGGCGAGATAAGAGCCGGTCTGCACCTCGATCAACTCGAGCATGATCTTGCCCGGATTCGCAACCCGGTGGATTTCGCCTAGTGGAATGTAGACGGATTCGTTTTCCCGCAGGATCTCAACCGTCTCGCCCACCGTGATCTCAGCAGTTCCCTTGACGACGATCCAATGCTCGGAACGATGATGGTGCCTTTGCAGTGATAGTTTCCTTCCAGGCAAAACGAAGATGCGCTTCACCTGAAACCGATCTCCGATCAGGACTGATGTATACCCACCCCACGGCCGATAGCATGTTGGGTGAATTTCCGTGAGCTTCGACGTCGCCGGCGACGCCTCAAGGTGCTTGACGAGTTTGCCGACGTCCTGGCTGTCTTCCATGCGGCCGACATACACGGCGTCTTCGCTGGCGACGACGACGATATTCTCGAGCCCGCTCACCACAAGATGTGGACCCTGAGACATGACCAGAGAGCTTCTCGTGCCAACTAGTGTGGTGTTGGCCGAAGTGACGTTGCCGGCTTCATCCTGAGTGCCGGTCTTCCAAACCGAGTCCCAGCTTCCGAGGTCCGACCATGCGAAGGTCGAGGGAACCACCGCCGCCTTCGACGTCTTTTCCATGATAGCATAGTCGATTGAGATGTTCGGGCTCCTCTCAAAAGCCAAGCGATCAAGGCGCAGGAAATCGAGATCCTTGGCGGCTTTGTCGACGGCCAGTACCGCGGCCTCCAGCACATCCAAGGCATAAGCTTTCAATTCCGTAAGCAGTACCGGAATGGCGAACATGAACATGCCGGAGTTCCAAAAGTAACTGCCAGCGGCGAGCATATCGGCGGCAACCGCCGAAGAAGGCTTCTCTACGAAGCGCCTGACGGCGTGAGCACCGCTCGGAAGGATGCCGCCAACCTCAATATACCCATAGCCCGTTGCAGGTTCCGTCGGCGTGATCCCGAAAGTCACCAACTTGCCGTCTTCCGCCGCGGCTCGCGCGATCAGGTTAGCATTGACGTAGCTCTCATCGACGCCAATTTCATGATCCGAAGCGAGGATCTGGATAATGGTGCTCTCGCCGAACAGGTTCGCCGCAACGACAGCCGCTGCGGCAATTGCTCCTGCCGTGTTGCGCGCCACCGGCTCGAGCACGATGCTGCTGAGGTCGATGCCGAGCTCGCGCGCCTGTTCTGCCACAAGGAACCGAAATTCCTCGTTTGTGACGACGATCGCGGGCTCGTACACCGCGGGATCAGAGACCCGCGCGAGTGCGTTCTGAAACAGAGTGTCGTCAGCGATGAACCGAAGAAATTGCTTGGGCGCCGCAGCACGCGAAAGCGGCCAAAGCCGAGTGCCTCTACCGCCCGCCATGATCACCGGAACAATCTTCCTGGTCACTTGCTGTTCCCTCCGAGGCTGTCGGCTTTTTTTGCATCGGCATTGGCCCAAAGGTTCAATTCGCCGAGGCCGGCTAGAAGCAGTTCCTCTGCGGCCGCTTCCGTCGCGGCTTCTACATAGCACCGTATCTCTGGCGCGTTGCCGGATGGGCGGAAATGAATGACGCGCCCATCCGTCAATGTCACGCGGAGGCCATCAATTTCATTTCTCAACGAGACTTTGCCAATTCTCTTGAGGAAGGACGCGAGATTGGCTTCCGAGGCTCGCAAATGACCAAGCAGCTCAGCACTCTTCTCAGTCGCAAAATTCTCCAACCGGTCGGAAGCAGCGACCGGCAGATTATACGAGCGAGCGATCGTGGAAAGATCTTTGTTCAGAAACGCGATCCGCGACAAGGCGACCAGTATCGGCAGCATACTATCACGCGTCGGCAACGCATCGACCATACGTCCGTTCACCCTGCAGGCGCTCCCCATCAACGAGCCACCATTGGCCTCAAAACCAACGATGCGATTCTTGCCCGCTGCATGAGCCTCTTTCATCCCGGCGATGACAAACGGAGAACCAACTTTGGTTCGAATGACTGAGAAACCTAGCGCCTCGAAGCCGGAATTTGACGTGACAGGCGTTACGATAGCGTCGGCGTCAAAGAACTCGGCTGCCATCAACCCGAGAAGATCTCCGCGCAGCGGCACACCTCTCTCGTCGGTGACGAGCGGACGGTCGCCGTCGCCATCCGCGGAGACTATAGCGTTCAGATCATGGCGATTCGCCCACTCGGCCAAGAGCGAGATCGTCTCGCGGGAGATCGCTTCCGTATCGATGGGCATGAACGTCGTAGAACGTCCGAGGGGTACGACCTCCGCTCCATAGTGGAGCAGAACATCGACGATAAGGTCGCGCGAGACCGTGCTGTGCTGGTACACGCCGATCTTCAAGCCCACAAGTGCGCCGGCGGCGAGCAGACTTGTGCCTCGGCGGTAGAACAGATCAACGCATCTCCTCGAATGGTCTTCGACGACAAGAGGCTGTTTTACGTGCATGTCCGCCGACTGCAAATCCAACGCCAGTTGAGTGATCGCGGCCTCATCTTGCTTATCGATTTCGCCGTCTGGCGTATAGAATTTGATCCCGTTCCGGTCTGCCGGGATATGCGACCCAGTGACCATCAGGCTCGCCGCGTTGCTTTTCAGACCATATAACGCCAATGCAGGCGTTGGCACCGTACCGCAATCGTATATCTTGAAGCCGAGCTCGCCGAGGGCGTTGGCACAGATTGCCGCAATCTCGGGACTGGATGCGCGGAAGTCGCGACCAATCAGAATGGGATCGCCGGCCTTGGCCCTGCCGCTCTCGATCAGATAACGGCCGAATGCACGCGCATAAATCAAAGACCCGGTTCCAACCAGATCAGCAGATAAGCCCCGCAGACCGCTCGTCCCAAATTTCATGGCATCCGACTATCTCTATCAAGATCGTGGCTCTCATACATCGCAGCCTGCACTGGTGCAATGACGGCGTTATACTGCCTGTAATCAAGCCGAGCTTTGGATAATCGGAAGATCCTGTGCACCAAACGCGGGCACGGAGAGGCTCGGTCGATTCACCAATTGACCCGCTCTGCGCCACCTCATATATGGTTTCCGCGAAAAGATGACGAACCCCATCATATTCCTGAGTGGAGCTACATAGTGAAAGAGCAGCGCACGGTGAACATCTTTATCGGCTACGACTCCAAGGAGGTAGCAGCTTACCATGTCCTCTCCCAAAGCCTGATAAAGCATTCGTCTTTACCACTTGCGATCACTCCAATAGCGCTTGATAACGTTGCTAGCATCTTCACAAGGGAGCGCAACAATCTTCAGTCGACCGAGTTCTCGTTCAGTCGTTTCTTGGCCCCATATCTGTCTGGCTATGAGGGATGGTCTATCTTCATGGATTGCGACATGATCGCTCGGCGCGACGTTGCTGAGCTATGGTCTCTGCGCGACGAGAATTATTCCGTCATGGTTTGCAAGCATGACTACCAGCCAAAGGAAGACGTAAAATTTCTGGGTCAGGTTCAGACAAAATATGAGAAGAAGAACTGGTCCAGTGTTATGCTTTTTAACAACGAGCGATGCAAGGCCCTCACGCCTGAATATGTTTCCACACGTAGCGGTCTTGAGTTACATCAATTCAAATGGCTGGAAAGTGATAATCAAATTGGCAGCCTTCCGCTGAAGTGGAATCATTTGGTCGGTGTCTATGACTATGATCCTGAAGCTGCCCTCGTGCACTACACAGAAGGTGGGCCTTATTTCAAAGACTATGCCGACTGCGACTATTCAGACGAATGGAACAAGCTGTTGGTTGAAACCACGTTCGTCGCACAAAAGTAATGTCCCCAAAAATGCGTCTAAACGGATTATTCTCGCGGGTCTTCGGGTTACCACCGCTTCGACATGCGGTGGTGACGACGTTCCACAAGCAGGGATACGAAGCCTACGGAAAGCGATGCATCGAGTCTTTCCTAAGGCATTGGCCCAGAGACGTGTCGCTTTGGATCTACGCCGAGGATGTAGACGTCGAGCTGTCTGACGCACGATTGACTGTATTCGATCACGTCAAATCACTGCCTCGTCTTGAAAGGTTTCGCGCCGAATATGGTGCGAACCCGTTCGCGAACGGCATGGACCCACGCGGTCGACGTAGCCAGAAAGACTTTCGATGGGATGCTATAAGATTTAGCAACAAGGTCTTCGCCATTACTGATGCCATCCGCCGGGCACGCGGACATGCAGACCAGCTACTTTGGCTCGACGCAGATACTGTGACTCACACAGATATCCCGCCAGGACTTCTAAACCAGTTGGCCCCAAGGAAGGACCAACTTGCGGCATACCTCAATCGAAAGAGCTATCCGGAATGCGGCTGGGTTGGGTACAATCTTAAGCATCCAAAAATACTTGATTTCGCTGATCGCTTTGAACAAGCATACCTTTCTGGTGAGTTTCTCACCTTAAAGGAAAGCCATGATAGCTTCGTATTCTGGACGATAGTCAAGCGCATGGAGCACGATCGAGAGGCTTCATTTAAATACCTTGGCTCCGACTCTGCCAAAGGGCATGTGTTTATCAACAGCGTCCTCGGTGGCTACCTAGATCATCTCAAGGGAGATCGAAAGATCGAGGGAAAAAGTCGTCCCGAAGATTTGGCCGTTCGTCGACGTGAGGCCTGGTGGCAGTAGAATAATATTCGTCTCCACTTAAGGTCGCGATTCACCAATCCGCGAGGCAAAGATTTTAGTGGTACATCTAAGAAAAATAACTTCCGCGCGCCCGGAACACAATTTCTGGCAAATTCTCGTTGTGTGCACCGGACAAGAGTTCTTGGACAAAGCCGTTGAACTTATTGCGTCAGCGGAAATCAATTCGCCGGACTTGCGGCTGGTCATTGCCATCAGCGATGGCGATGTGGCGGCGCGACAGATGCTCGAATCCGTAGCTAACACACTTTACAGCACCACACTCTATGAGGCGGTCTTAGCGCAAGAGGATGTCGTGAAGCATCGACGATCTCTGAAGCTTTACCTCGCGAAGACTCTTCTCGAGATGAGTCGTATTCCGGTTTTAGTTCTTGATGTGGATTCTTTTGTCAGGAGAGATTTATGCCTGCTTCCGGTAGAGCTTCAGAAGTGTGACGTTGCACTGAAACTTCGATTTAAGCGACAGAGGAGAAGCGAGCGCGTTTTTCTAAACACCCTTTGGCTTCAGCCGAACGAGCGTACCTACGCATTTCTGGACGAAGCTACCGCGATACTTAAAAAGAAGAATGCTGTCACCCATGCTGCGGAGAAAACCGCGGCTTATCTGTCGTTGTCCCGGTGCAGGAGCTTCCTAAAACTAGCACCGTTACCAAGTCGATACGTTGACCGCGACCACGAAGATGGAAGCTATATTTGGTCCAAACTGCCAAACGGGGTGGACGAACCCGAACATGCTTTAGCATTCAGGGCGGAAACTGGGCGTCGGTTCGAGACCCCTCCTACTCGGATTATCATCCATCCCAAGCAAGATATTGGCACAAAAAGTCAGCTCGAAAATAACACGTTTAAACGACGTGTTCAGCGACTTGGAAGGCCAGGTCGAATCTACTGGCGGCTTATGGCACGTCTTCTATGCGAACTCGGCTGGAGCAATGGAGTGCCGACGCGCATAGTCGCCGTTCCTCAGTGGGAGGTGACACCGCGACTGATTGACTCATTCAGTTCCGCCAGCACCGTGCTTGTTCCGCATCTCATACGACGGCAATTGGATCACCCTAAGACGCGCTACTATATGCAAGAGCTACTTTCAATGCTCTTTACAGTTGACAACAATGGATGGGGAAGCGCGTCCGACCTGTACGGAAGCAACAAGTTCCTGGCTGTGCCTCCCGATGATCGACTCCCGGCGTTAATCGAGAAAATAACCAGCGGGCGCATCACGAAGGCCCCGCAAAAAGGCAGTTCGGACGTCCCTGAATTCGATATCTTGGCTCCCCTTCAGGTTCCGGGCGATGATGCCCTAATTTACCACGCGAACATAGGACTCAAGGAATTTGTGCATGCCCTGGCAGGCTTTGCCAGCGCGCGGCGCTTGAGGTTGGTTTTTAGGCGGCATCCGTACGACGATACCCATTTCTTTGACGATATGCGGACGCGCTACGAGAGTGAGTTCGTTCGTTTCAGCCCTGGCGATGGACACATTCATGATTTCATCAGAAGTGCACCAGTTGTTGCGGTGATAAACAGCGGCGTCGGGTTTGAGGCAATGATGTTTAACAAACCCGTCCTTTCCTTTGGGCAAGCAATTTATGATCCTGTCGTTACACCAGTCGGCCGAGACAATTTGGAGCACTGTTACGAAAGTGCCCTCAATGAGGATGCTGACGTGCGAAAAAGGCGTTATGAGCAGTTTATATCTTGGTACGTGTACACCGCGGCGATCAAACTTGACGAACCTATTATAAATTTGGCAGCCGATCGACTATCAGATCCTGTGTTCGGAGCTAATCCCGTTGCCCGTGACGTGCAAATTGACCAGAGTCGCGAACTCCGCGGACTGAAGCTTGTAAAGGCTCCAAAGATGGGCCCTGTGTCACAGATGCGGGTAGAATTTGCCTACAGCAAGAGAAGATTTAAAAAGTCGACCGATATCGCCGTTCGACGGGTTAAAAAGAAGACGTTCAATATCATCAAAGCGCGCGTCACCGGCGCTTTACTTTCTCCCTTAGATGTTGACTTTTTTGCCGATCGACGCGTCGCGCTAGTCGGAAACGCATCGTCATTGCTCGCTGGCAACATGGGTGCCGAGATTGATGCCCATGACATCGTTGTCCGCATGAACCTCGGCTACCCCCTCACTAAGGCAAGAGGTGTTGACGAGAAAACTGTACCAGCAGAACTTGTGTACGGTCACTTCACTGACGCCAAGTCCAGCGGCAACGAGCAGCTTACCGTATTGCGGCCCGATATAGCGAACGAAGACGCCCGAAAATACACAAATTTTGACGCCACCGGGAGAAAGACCGATGTGTGGTCATGTTCCACGAGTGACAAGCGTCGACAGCTCTTTTTTGCACCGCTCTTCAATTGCATTACGGTTGCAGCACACCCATCGTACCATCACCTGTCGCTACGTTTATTGACTTCGACAAGGGTGAAGTCCCTGCCGAAATCGATATACATAGAGTTTATTCAAAAATATGGCGTTGAGCCGACATCTGGTCTTCTTTGGATAGAATACTTGAGACGCACCAAATTGGCGGGACTAACTCTCTATGGTTTTGATTTCTTCGAATCGGGGCATGCGGCGCGCACGACGCCGAACGTGCTTGAGGTTACAGGAAAATGGCCACATGATCCGGCACTCGAACGTCGCTACGTATATGAAAACGTGCTCGCGTCAGATCAACGAGTGCGGCTAGCTACGCCGAACGGGGCGCCTGTGAGCTTTAAAGTAGCCTAAGCTTTACAATAACGTGCATCTCCACGCATAACCACCACACGAACGAGCGAAGAACAAAGCTATGAATTCTCTGCCAGGGGAAAACGAAATTCTACCCGTCCATGAAGGTAACGCTGCGAGCGAAACACAAAGACTCCAATCCGAAATGAAGGCGCTGGAACGTAGGTTGACTAAGATTGAGAAGAAAGCGGGTGAAGTTCGAAATCTCGCGCTGGATCGGGCAGTGCAGGAGATGGCGCTGGAGCTATGTAGCTACATGACTCCTGTTGACCCAGTTGGACTTGAGTTTGAGAGAGTGGGCCGCGACTTCGATGGCGGCTACATCATGGTTAGGCATGAAGCGAGCTCAAGAATCGCCTATTCCCTGGGCATCAATCGAGACGTCAGCTGGGACCTCGCTATGGCCGAGCGCGGCTATAAGGTATTCCAATATGACCATACAATAGATCGGCTTCCACTGACGCATCCCAACTTTACGTTTCATCGTTTAGGGATAACTGGCCCTTCACTTGTAACTGATCAACTCAGAAGCCTTGACGAGCAGATTATTTCAAATTCGCACGCAGACCAACATAATATGGTTCTGAAGATGGACATCGAGGGCCATGAATGGGAGGTCTTCTCGGAAATATCCGAGTCAGACCTATCCAGATTTACCCAGATACTAATTGAGTGTCATAGTTTTGGCAAAATGCACAAGCTGTTTTGGTACAGGAAAGCACGTCAGGCTCTAAGGAATCTCGCAAAGACTCACCGCGTGGTTCATGTCCACGGGAATAATAACAGCCCTATGATCGTCTTGGGCGGCGTTGCCATGCCTCAAACCCTCGAACTGACATGGTTCCGCCGCGATTTGTGTGAATTTTCGGCCTGCACCAGACGGTTTCCTACCCCCCTTGACCAGCCCAATAACCCAAATTACTCGGATCATTGCCTTGGTAATTTCTGCTTCGCGTAACTCGCCCAGCGGAGAGGACCCGGCACGCGACTGCCGCTGTAAGCGGAGCACTGCTTCTAAGGCTACGGCGAGGGAGCGCGTCGACTATGGCTCCCGAGTTTAGATCTTCGCGACGGGTTTCGGCGAGGCTGCGAGGCTTCCCCAATTCCCGCCTCACCCTCCCGTAACGGGCCGCCTTGCTGAGATGTAACCGCCCGATTGTGACCGCCTGCCGGATTGGGCCTTGATGGCCTAAGACACGTGTTTAACGACGTCGTTAGGGACGTGTCTTAGGCCATCAAGGCCCAATCCGGCAGGCGGTCACAATCGGGCGGTTACGGCTCGTCGAAGGCGGCACGCCGTGAATTGGGAGCGCCAGCAAGGGCGGATATGCTGGTGCCCAAGAGACCGCTCGATCACGTGGAACTGGCATCTGTCGCGGCAAATTCCAGTTGCCTCGCCAAGCGCCCTGAGCGAGTGAAGCGTGAGCCACCTTGCTAAAATGAGCCCCAAATCGAGGCCGACTTCTTTTTGTACAGTCTAGTCCACCGGGTCTAATGGACAGTCCGCATGTCTGGCGTTAAAACCCGCGCCCGTTGGCGATGTGTAGTGCAGCCGGAAAACTCCTTCTGCTCCTCCCGTAGGGCAGACAGGCAGGAGATTGGACAACGCGAACCCCGCGCCGCTGAGATCAGCAAATCAGCGCAACGGAGCGGTTCGCTTCAGTTTAGCTGAACTCGTTATGACAATCGTAGGCATTCGCATCCTATCGTCGCCGGCGTGATCTGGATTTTTGAAGTCGCGGCAATGGCACCGCGCTTTTCTGATGGGAATTTGGCATGAGTGGTACGGGCAAGACCGGCAAAACCTTGAACACAACCGGCAACAGTCTGATCGATGGCGTGCTCTCAGGTTATGCCTGGACTGGCACGATCACCTATGCCTTTCCGACATCGAAGAGCAGCTATAGCTATAGCGGCGAGAAGGACAACGGCTTTGCCGCGGTCTCACAGGCGCAGATAAACGCCGCGCTGTTCGCAATGGAGCAAAGCTTCGGTTCGGCCGCCAATGACGGCTTCTCCGTCGAGGGCTTCACCAATGCCAGCTTCACCTCTGGCAGCGCATCCAGCGCCACAATCCGGTTCGCCCAGTCAAACGAGCCGGATACGGCCTGGGCCTACCTGCCAGGCGCCTATGTTCAAGCCGGCGATATCTGGTTTGGCACTACTTATGCAGGCACGGTTGCCGATACGCGAAAGCCTGTCGCCGGCAACTATGCGTGGCATACTCTGCTGCACGAACTGGGCCATGCGCTTGGCCTGAAGCACGGCCACGAAGTTGAGGGCACCTTCAAAGCTCTGCCCTCCCAATACAACTCGATCGAATATTCGATTATGACCTATAGCGGCTATGTCGGAGCGGGCGAGGGCTACTACTACGAACAATACGGCGCGCCGCAGACCTTCATGATGGCCGACATTGCCGCCCTGCAAGAAATGTACGGCGCCGATTTTAGCACCAACAGCGGTAACACCGTCTACAAGTGGACGCCCGGCAGCGGCGCGACGCTCGTCAATGGCGCGGTCGGCACGGCTCCAGGCGCGAACCGGATCTTCGCCACCATATGGGATGGCGGCGGCAATGATACCTTCGACCTTACCTCATACAAGACGGGGATGAAGATCGACCTGCGCCCGGGGCAAGCCTCGACCTTCAGCATCGACCAGCTTGCCTGGCTCGGCGGTGGTTCTAACAAGGGCTTCGCCGCGGGCAATATCTTCAATGCACTGCTCTATCATGGCGATACACGCTCCCTGATAGAGGACGTCAGGGGAGGATCGGCTAGCGACACGATCATAGGCAACCAAGTCGTAAACAAGCTGTGGGGCTACAGCGGCGACGACACTCTGTCGGGCGATTCCGGTGGTGACTTCCTTGATGGGGGCGCCGGCGCGGACAAGCTCAATGGGGGCAGCGGTAACGACACGCTGGACGGGGAATCCGGTAACGACACACTTTATGGCGGCACCGGGTCAGACCGACTTACCGGCGGCAGCGGCGCCGATACCTTCTTGTACAGCGACAGCACCATCGCCGCCTCTGATCGCGACACGATCTACGACTTCCTCGCCTCCGAATCGGACAGGATCAAGCTTTCCTCGATCGACGCCAACACGGCAATGAGGGGCGACCAGGGATTCTCCTTCGTCGGAACCGCTGGCTTCAGCGGCAATAAGGGCGAGCTGCGGTACGACCTCGCCACCTCCGACACCTATGTCTATGGCGACGTCAACGGCGATAAGAAAGCCGACTTCGCCATACACCTTGACGACGCCGTGACCCTGCAAAAGGGCTACTTCGTCCTGTAGACGGCTAGCCGGCACCCTGGATTACAGCGCGCCGGCCCTCCGCGGACAAACGTGAGCGCGACGAACGCCCACCTTTCCTTTTGTGATTGAGGCCGCGAGATAAGCTCCTTCATCGACAGGAGCGGACGGGATGGTTGGAGATCGCGCTGATGCCATGCTTGAAGCCATGGATGAAGCCAGGCATGAAGGGGTCTACCGGAGGCTCGAGGTGATCACCGGCCGACGCCAGCGGCGGAATTGGACTGACGAAGAGAAGGCGCAGATCCTTGCGGAGAGCGCAGAACCGGACGTGAACATCTCGGCCGTTGCCCGGCGCTGGGGCGTCAATCGCGGTTTGCTGAATGTCTGGCGTCGCGAAGCCGGGCTGACCTCGCGACGATCCACCAAAGCCTGCGCAGAGCAGGCGGTGTTCGTGCCGATCGCACGGCTCACCAGAGCTCGCCGTCGGATGTCGCCCTTGTTGCCGGTCGAATTGAGATCGAGATTGCCGGGGCCCGCATGACCGTGATCGGCTCGGTGGCGCCCGAGTTGGCGCAAGCGGTGGTGGCGGCGTTGCGAGGTCGCCGGTGATCGGACTTTCGCCGAATGGCGTGAAGATCATGGTGGCGACCCAGCCTGAAGACTTCCGGCGCGGCATGAATGGCCTGGTGGCCCTGGTGGCGTCAGCCCTTGCGGCCGATCCCTATTGTGGTGACGTGTTCGTGTTCCGCGCCAAACGATGCGATCGCCTGCGCTGATTTATTGGGATGGCTCTGGCATGATCCCGGCGACGAAATGGCTGGAGCAGGGCAAGTTCGTTTGGCCACCGATCCGCGATGGCGCGATGCAGATGAGTAGCCAAGAGTTCTCGCTTTTGCTGGCCGGTATCGACCGGACCCGGGTCAAGCGAAACGCCGTAGAACGGCCGACAAATGACGATGTTGCACCCGTGGCTGAGGAGCAAAAACCGGAGCGCCGATCGCCGTCGCGCAACATCGGCCGTTTGCCCAGGCATCTCCCACGGTATGAAGAGGTCATCGAGCCGGAGAGCAAGATCTGCCCGTGCTGCTCGTTCGAGCTTCATTGCATCGGTACGGACGCCAGGGAGGCACTCGACATCGTGCCGGCGATTGTCCGGGTAAAGCGGTCGATCCGTCCGCGTTATGCAGCCGGGCCTGTGAAAGCGTCATTGTGCAAGCGCCCGCGCCGGCGCGCGTGATGGACGGCGGCATGGTGACCACGGCGTTTGCAGCCCATGTCGCCGTTTCGAAGTTTGCCTGGCATCTGCCGCTGCATCGCCAGGCGCAGATGCTTGCCTCCTGCGGCGTGGTCATCGATCGCGGTACGCTCGGCGCCTGGGTGACGTGGGTCGCCTGGTGGCTCGAGCTTCTCTACGATGCGCTCACCGCCTTCATCCTTCATCCGCTCCCAGCCAAGGGTATTCTGTGACGAGACGCCGCTTCCGCGGCTCGATCCGGGGGCGCAAACGCACCAAGCTTTGCCAACTTTGGGCGCAGGCGGTCGACGATCGACCCTGGAATGGTCCCGCGCCGCCGGCGGTGGCCTATACTTTTGCGGAAAGCCGCAGCGCTCGCGAGGTCGAGGGGCGCGGCGCAAGTTCGTCGATGTCGTCAAGCTCACCGGCTCCTCCGAGGCTCTGTCGATCCTTGCCAGGATTGCCGAGGTTTATCGCATCGAGGCGAAACTGCGCGGCGAGAGTGCCGATACCCGGCTCACGGTACGGCGTCGCGAGACAGCAGCCATCCTGAAAGAACTGAAGGTCCAGCTCACCGAAGTGAGCGAAGAGGTGTCGTCAAAATCGGCGCTGGGCAAGGCCGTCTCCTACACTCTCAGTCACTGGAGCGGCTGGCAGCCTTTCTGGAGGATGGCCGGATCGAAGCGGACTCCAATGTGGTCGAAGCGTTCAATGAAATCGGTGGCTCTGACGAGGAAGAACTCGTTGTTCGTGTGCAACGAACGCGGTGGCAAGTCCTTCGCGGTCCTGGCATCGCTCGTCACAGCAAAGCTCAATAGTGTTGACCCCGAGGCCTGGCTTGCCGATGTGCTCAAGCGCATCATCTCGGGCAAGGTGACCGCCAATCGGATGGAGACGCTCTTCCCCTGGGCTTTGAAGGCCGAACGCGAGGGCATTGCAGATCAGGAGCGACGGGCGGCATGACCAGAACAGCCAAGAGACGACGGCACGACCGAAGCTCGATGACGAGGCGTTCGAAGCCTTCATCAGGGCACGTCGTCCAGTGTCGCCGATCTGGTCGATGAGTGGCCTCGACGGTTATCTCACGGCGCTCATTATCGGCCCCAGGGTTATCGACCCACGTCAGTGGATTCCGGAGCTGACTGGCCCGGAGGCCTTGAACCTGCCAATGGAAACAACCGAGCATCGGGCCGTGCAGACCATCGTTGCGGAATACAACCGGATATCGTCGAGCCTCGCCGAAACACCGAAAGACCACCGGCCCCGGTTCACCAGGATCGATGATCTAACCTTTGATGCCATGGACTGGGACGTCTGCTTTCTGATCGGAACCGCGTTCGCGCCGAAGCTGTGGCGGCCCGTCATTCGCGGCTATGCCGTCACCGGCGATATCATTGCGGCAATCCGCAAACTCAGCGAGACTAGAGGGTCCGCCACCCACGAGGATGCTGCTGCCGTCGGCGAGGCGCTCGTCAAGATCCGAAGCTACTTCATGCCAAAGCGGGCAAAGCAGAAGTTCTGAAACAACGCGCTACTGCCATTCCGTCATGCCGAAAGCAGTGGCTTGTTCGTCGCGCTCACGACAAACTACCCTGCCCTGGTCGTGCGCTTCTGCGCCGGGTTCCCGACGATGCGATCAACGTGCAGCATCACGTCGACAGCATCCTTCACGCCGCCGGTCGCAGCCATAATTTGCTCGATGGTCTCGCGCAGTCCCTGTGTCCCTGGTTCGGCGATATGGAGTTTGTGATTGGTAAGGTCCTCGCCCCAATAGCGTACCTCGCCGTTTCGGCCCGATTCAGCGACAGCAATCGCATTCTTTATTTTTGCAACATCGATTCCGACAAAAGCTTCTCTATAATCAGGCAAGGCTCGTCCTCCCGGTTATGAGGATCGGCCCGGCCTGTCCGAGCAACGCTCGGAAGAACAGTCTAGGGCGAGCCACCTCACTCCCGAAGAAGGACATAGGGTCTTACGGAAGATCGCACCAAACGCGCCAATGAAGAAGCCGACGGCTTACATGATCTCGGCGCCCGGCTTGCCTGGCGTGAGCTTGGTGATGCCCCAGCTTGGCCAGCGCATCACGCGATAGCAGAACTGGAAACTTGGCTACGATAGAGGTTTTTGGCCGACATAGTTTACACGGACGTTTTCGCGCCAGCCACCGAACTCATCGACTGGCTCGATCGATGTAGCCTTGCGGTTGTCGCGGCGGCGCTCTATGTAATCCCAGCCTTTTTCGAGAGTATCCAATCCATCAAAAAGGAACTCTAGAGCGTCAGGGCTATAGCGATAATAATCAATTGGTGACGGGTGATAGCGCCAGGCAAAGATCGTGGTCACGAATACGATGCCGCCGGGCTTCAGCAGTCTCTTGATTTCGTCGGCAGCTTTCCATGGCCGGTTGAGGTGTTCGAAGACGTCGATACTGACGATCACATCGAACTGTCCGCTTTCGAGTTCCGGACAGTTGGTGATGTCTCCGACGATGACGTTCTCAGCCGTCTTGCGGATGTCCATGCTCCAATATTCGAAGGTGGGGAAGTATTTGCCTATCGGCCTGTGCTGGGCGCCTATCTCAAGGAGTTTGCCACTCGCGATCCGCGGACGCACATGCTTCCATGCCAGTTTCACGGCGCGTGTATACCGAGCCGGGTGCTGCTTGTGACGGCTATTGATCTCGTCGAAATTGATCTGAGTTACGCTGTGCATCAATAGGCCCGATCGTACGTTTAATCTGGAGATTGTATCCTCGATAGCCTACCGGCCGAGGAGATACAAGGCGGGTTCAGAGCAGAGCTGCTGTGCTTCTTCAGTTCCTCAGCACTTCTGCGGGCCGCCTGCGGGTCCAAGGGGGATACTCCTGTGATCAGTCAAGCGCGGTCACCTTACGCAAGGGGCATCGGCCTGTGAACCGCCGGTGGGCCTGGAATAATCCAAGCTCTTCTCTTATGAGTTTTCATATTCAAGCAGGTGGAGGCGATATCGAAATGGGGCTGCGGAGTCTTATAGCACACCTTGAACAAGCTACGGAGCCTGCCCGGCCACTGGAGGGGGCTATAGGTCTCCTGATGGGATGGAAGCGGAAGGTCGACTACGTACGCGTGCCGGGGCAGACGGCGCCGGCGCGGAAGGTTAGCTGGTATGTGCCCGATGGCGATGCTCCCGGAAGAGTACCTGAGTTTACGGCATCGATCGATGAGGCATGGAAATTGGCGAAGATGGTCGCGCCTGGTTGCTTCGGTGGCGTCACTTGGCACGGTGATCACGCCCGCGCTCAGATCAATGACGGCCCCGTCTGCCTCGGGTCCACTCCGGCGATCGCGATATGCATTGCGGCGCTGCGAGCGAAGCTTGAACAGGAAGGGGACGAGGATTAGGTCCAATCGACATTCAGGATCCCCATCGGTCCATTGCTGTCATTCAAACGGTTCGGCAATTGCGTTGCGGAGCGGGGGATTAGCGGGAAGGCAGACCCCACAGCCGTCCCACCGAACGATCTTGATCCTGTCCGCCCGTTGGCCCGAAGGCCCCAAGCGCACCATTGAACGGATCATTGCCGTCATCCCGCACCGGGACAGCAAACTGTCCGGACGCTTGCGAAGGTCATCCGGATGGCTGACAGGGAACACCTTCACGCCGTAGGGATCATACCGAACGCACCGCTCGGATCACCCGTTGCAGGTGCTCTTCGCTGACGTCTGCGCGAGCACGCACGATCACGTCGCAAATGACAACCCTCGATCATTGCCAGCACACACCGCAACTACCTCGCAACGGACCGGTCCGTGGAAACCTTCCGAGCGTTTAAGGCCGCACGACGCCAGCTAAAGAGCTGTGATCGGTGAACGCCAATCCGATGCGCGATCGCCGAGACGCTCGCGCTTGGCTCCAACGCCTCAGCCACCGCCCATGCGTCGAACTCATCCGATCGCTGCCGGCGAAGCTGCCGCGGCACCCTCATGGCGGTCGGCGACCGCCTCGAACATATGGAAGGTTCTAGTTCCAGACATAGGCGCAGACATAGAAGCTCACATCAGCAACGTCCGCTATGAATATTATTATACGACCGGCAAGCGCGAAAAATCTGCCGTCTTTCATGACGTCAAGCGAGCATAATCAAAACAATTCTCTGCGCCTTGCTTCAAAGTCTGAACTCGTCTAGTGACCGGCCATGGTGGGTAAGGCCGCGCTGCTTTTTGTAACTTCTGGATTTGACACGTATGAAATCTAAACCCGTGTTACTTGCTATCGGTGACAGCCACAGCAAATTTTGGCGTGGCGTAGATAGTCAGGCCCCCTACACTCAGTCGCTGTTACCAAACGTTAAAGTCTTGCATCTGGGCCCGGTAACTGCCCACAACATCAATCGCGCCGAATCCAGCACGCGCGGCAAGGAAAAGTTGATTGCCCACCTGGAGAGCTTTGCCCCATCCTACGATGGCTTCATTGTTTGCATGGGAGAAATCGATTGCCGAGCACACGTTATACGCGTCGCGTTGAAGGCGCGAACCTCGATTGAGCAGGCTGTCGAGGCAACTGTGTCAAACTATTTCGAGTTTCTTGACTGGCTATATGAAACGTACGGCAAGCCGATACTTGTGTGGGGCCCAACGCCGACCTCACCATCCAAGGTTACGAAAACCGACACGAGTTTTCCTCGCATCGGAACTGTTGTTGAGCGCAACTATGCGACGATGCAGTTCAACCGGACTGCACAGCGCCTTGCGGAAGCTCGACAAGGATTCGCGTTTGCAACACAATTCTTTGAACTTGTCGATGCGACGGGACACAGCCGCCCAGATGCCTTTTACGACAACTATCATATCAGCAAGAACGTGATGCGGGATGCTGTCGATAGGGCCAGATCAGCTCTGGCAGACCGAGGCTTTGCACATCTCGCCTCTGCATTTGATCCATGGTCCATTGCCAAAGTGCCGCGCCTAAAGAACATCGCGGCATGGACTGTGCCGACTATTCTGGACGGCGACGCACGTCGGCGTTTGAAGGCTTTGCCGGACAGGCGGTCGGAGTGCGCGGTAATCACGGCGGAAACCGGTCAGTCGGTCCTTATAGATTTTCACAGTTTCTTTCGTCTTTCCCAACTGAAGCTTGCACAGCTCGGTTCCACCGTAGCCACCCTGACGGTCGAAGCCTTTTCGGATTTTGAGCGCGCGCCAGACCAACCTATTTGGAGTGTTCAAGCATCTGTCTGTGAGGACGGTCGACTCACTCTCGCGCTGCCTGACGACGATTTCGTCAAATACCTAGTGCTCAGACCTGATGAGGGCGCCCTGCACGTGTGCCACCTGAAAGTTCTGGCTCACACTTTCGAGCAGTAATTCGGTCGTAAAGCGCTGGAGGTGCGTTTTGCCGATGGTGTATGATTTTGCAGACTAAAATGGCGGGTGGCTCGCCGCGAGAATGCCCGGACGTAAAGCGTTGCCCCTGCACTCTCGGTCCCATATACATCGGCGCTGTCGAGAGTCCATGAGGAACACCGTCCTCATCCGATCTACACCGCGTAAATATCTGTCTCCGTGTGATAGAAGTTGTGGTGTCCGAGATAAAACTGGTAGTCTGGCCGCATCTCCTGAACTTGAAAGAGCAGCTCCCACAGATCGTGCGGTTTATGGTAGGCGCTTATCATAAGACGCGGCTTGTACCTTTGAATCGTTTTCTTGGCTCCGCAAAGTGCGGCGGCCTCCGCGCCCTCAACATCGAACTTCATAACTGTTGGCGGGCGGCGCCCAGGTTGTGCGAAAAAATCATCGAGCGAAGTGACCGGCACCTTCAAAGAACCGGCTTCGATAAGGGTATATCCTGCGCTTGGCCCGTGTTCATTTGCAAAGGAAAGCGTTGTCGTTGAGCTCCATACTCCGGACCTGATGGGGTCGACCTGCGGGAGATCAGCGTTGCGCTTGGCCATTTCCTTGAAGTTGGCGGGATCCGGCTCGAATGAATAGACACGGCCGGCAGGGCCGCAAGCCTTCGCAAACGAGCGAGTGACCTTTCCGACGTGCGCGCCGGCATCAACCACCACGTCGCCGGGCCGCACCTTAACAACAGGGTGATGATATTCGCGATACTTCGCAATTCGCAAATAGCCGTTATCGTTAAAAAAACGTGATGCAAGTATTGAGCGCATGGTCGCCTTAGACTCATCGTCCTGCAGCAGTTCATACATTCGACAAATGTTTTCCGAGTTGCCGTTGATGATCTTGCTGTCCGCAAGCCTGCTTCTTTGCTTCGGAACGAGGTCGGCGTCGAGCCATGACAGCGCCTGACTAAACTCCCTGCATGTTGAAAATTGATGCTTCTTCGGAGTACCCGAGAAGACCACTGGATGAGGAAGTTTATCGGGGTAAGTATCACGCGGAACGACAGGGACTCCCAAAATATCAGGCGCTCCACTATTCGAGGTGATAACGGCTTCTACCTTGTACCCATCGCTCTGTAGCCGGCCGACGGCCGACGCTAAAGTTCCTGGCTGGCCCATGACAATGACTGTGGCTCCTTGTCGGAGCGGTCGTTTGGACAAAGAAGCTCGATAAAGCGGGGACCGCTTGATATGGCGTCGAAACTCGCCTAGACCTTCTTGGTCAATATGTACTTTTCGCTCGCTCTGCAAAATCTTCTCCCGAAGCCGCATGTTTCAGACACCTCTACGCGAATTGCTTGAATTTGCAACGCGAATGAACCGCGCGAATTGCCATTCAGTCGCCCGCGTAGATAGGAGTAGGCTGCGTCCACTGTCGAGGTTGCTTTTTGACAACAGTGGGTGGACAACTCGCATTAGAAGCAATGTGACGGAAGGATTTCCGAATTTAGACTGTCAGCTGGACTTCAACGGCCAGCTAAACGCGGTGCTATCGCCGAGGGCAGACACTTCCTGCCTCTGACCAAATCGCGTTCTCGCAACCCGATGCAACTTCGACGTCCATGATCCAGCGGGCGCAAATGGGTGGCATAGCTTCCACCAACAGAGTCCTCTGCTGCAACAGATTTGTAGCGCTGTGTCGTTTGATCGCTTATGTATCCGACATGAACTGGAGAGTTCAAATGGGGATAAAGGATATCATTGAAGCCCTCGAATCTGCGGAGCGGGGCGAACGGTCACTCGATGCGGCGATTGGGTTGTTAGTCGGTTGGAAGCGCAAGGTCGAATATATTAAAGCGAGCCCAAGTGACGAACCGCAACGGAAGGTGTTTTGGGTGGTGCCAACGGGCGATGAGTCTGGAAAAGTTCCACATTTTACAACGTCGCTTGATGCCGCCTGGTTACTCGCGAAAACAGTATCTCCTGGTCAGACAGGCGGGGTGAGCTGGGACGGCGAACAAGGCACCGCGATCGTGGGCAGCGGCCCCTATTGCAGCGCAGCAACTCCGGCGTTGGCGCTCTGCGCTGCTGCCCTAAGGACCAAATTGCTAGATGCCGATGACGAGGAGTGAGGCTTCGAAGGCCGGAGGTGCTGCGCCTCAGTGGGTTGGGCTCGCGCATGTGTGATCATGTTTTATCCCGACCATATCGACTATCGACTGGCACATGCTAGCGCGAATTCGATGATGTACCCCTTCCAGCCGTCGGCGTGGTATTCCGCATAGAGGCTCGCCTGGAACCTATAAGGATGCACACGCGGATTGTGGATGTGTGATCGCGAAACGACTCCGGCAGGAACAAGACGCCGGAGATCATGGAGAGCGGCCGATTGATAAGGAGAAGATCCGTTCTCAAGGGGAAAGCGGGCAAACGTCACGATGTTGATCGTGCCAACGCCTAACCCCAACACGGCACCTGCGGGCTCGACCATACCGAGGATGTTCGTCGGCTGGGCACGCCGCCGAGCTCGACGACAGTCCGCAGGATAAGGACGGTCTCCGGGGTATCGGCCATCAACTGAAGTACGAAGCGAGAGACGATCGCATCAAACGGCAAGACAGCGCCGACGCGCTCGACGGATCGCCTCAGTGCTTGCACTAAGACCCGCAGTCTTCAGCCCACCTCAAACCGTGGCCGTCAGTGAGAGATGCGTATATACAGCCATTTCGGTCTAGAAGTGAGCTTGCCGGTCGACTAATAACGAGAGGTGTATGGGCTTAGCTTGGAAGGAACGTGCTTTGCCAGCCCCTCCGATCTTTTTCTTTGGTTTTAGCAAGTGGAAGACCTTCATGCGCGACTGGTTTCCGGAATATGAACCGAAGTTTGCGCGTGTAACCCAGTGGCCCCTTGAGTTCAGTCTCTACTGGAAGCGGCGTCTTCTGCGCGATCCGCGCACCAAGGTGTTGGCGTGGCAATACAGGGGGCCGCCACAGCTTAAAGCCTTCTGCGCCCTGCATGGAATCCCGTTTCGCTATGTCGAAGATGGCTTCCTCCGCTCGGTGGCGCTCGGCGCCCTGCGGGTGCCGCCGCTTTCGCTGGCTTTCGACCGCCAGGACATGTATTTCAACGCCACCCGTCCGACCGACCTCGAAGATATGCTGAGAACCTACGATTTCGAGAAGGATCATGTTTTGATGGCGAGAGCGAGGTCAGCCCGGGAGCAATTGCTTGCGAGCCGGCTTAGCAAATACAATTCCGGTCATTCGCTCGATATCGCGTCCGTTTACGGTGATAGAACGAGGAAGCGCGTGCTCGTCATTGGCCAGGTGGAGCGCGACGCTTCGATCGCCTATGGCTGCGCGAAGAGGGTGACGAATAATGATCTCGTCCGTCTGGCGGCCTCGGAAAACCCGGACGCCCAGATCATCTACAAGCCGCATCCCGAAGTCATGAAAGGTACTGCCGAGACGAAGTCGAAACCGGAGCTCGTGCGCGACATTGCGATGATCCTCACGCAGGATATCAGCCTCGCGGACGCATTCGAAACCGTCGACCATGTCTATACCATCACCTCGCTTGCAGGCTTCGAGGCCTTGCTGCGTGGCATCAAGGTCACGACGATCGGCTGCCCATTCTATTCCGGCTGGGGTCTGACGGATGATCGGCAGCCGAACCCCCGCCGCAATCGGAAGCTTTCGATCGATGAGGTTTTTGCGGCGGCCTATATCCTCTACGCCAAATATCTCGACCCAGTTACCAAGGCACCTATAGAGATCGAGCAGGCTCTGGAGGCTCTCGCCAGAATGCGGGCGGAGCAGATGGCGGCTTGAGCTGCGCCGCACCCTTTCAAAGTCGATCCTCGCGTATTTCCCTCATCGAGGTCGTCAGCAGCGCGAGGCCCGCCGCGAAGCATACGAACGCGAATTCGATGACGTATCCCGTATCCAGTCCGCCGGCGCGGTATTCTGGATAGATGCTACTCCGAAACCACACGATGATGTGCACAAGCGGATTATAGAGAATAAATTCCCGAAAGGGGTTCGGCAGGTTCTCCGGCAGGAAGAAGACGCCGGAGATCATGAAGAGCGGGCGGTTGATGATGCCGAAGATCTGCTCGTAGAGTGGGAAGCGGGCAAACATCACGATGTTGATCGTGCCGACCCCAAGGCCGAGAACGGCTGCCGCGCCGGCAGCCTTGACCATCCCGGCAACGTTCATCGGTTGCGTGACGTCCGCTAATTCCACGATCATCATCAGGATCACGATTGTCACGAGGACATCGGTCATGAGTTGCAGAACGAAGCGCGATACGATCGCATCGAAGGGCGAGACGACCGGATAGGAGAGCAGCGCCTTATTCGCCTTCATCGTGCCGGCCATGAAGGAGGACATGCGCTGGTAGAAGGTGTACGGCAGATAGCCGCTTGCGAAGAAGAGTGGAAAGCTGAGCCCAAGCGCCGGCATGCGCGCGAAAACCTGGAAGATCAGCGTCATCATCGCGACATGGGCGACCGGATCGAAGATCGCCCAAAGGTATCCGCCCGGCTTGGAGCCATAGCGCGTCGACATTTCGCGCACGATGAGCGCCGCCGTTACTCTTAGGTGCTGTTCGATGAGCCTCACGTCTCGCCTCGCGCTGTCGTCGTCCGTGCGACACGGAACCGGCGGGATCGTTCCCTCTGCCCTGCGCCGCCCGAGCTGGCGCCATATTCCACAATCCGACCTTGGTGGCAAATCTTTGATAGCGAGCCAGAGCTCCGACACCGGCGTGCCGCGGAAGCCGTTGCTGAAGAGGAGCAGCATTGGGCGACCATCGCCTCGCTCATCGAAACGGCAAAGCTTAACGCCGTCGAGCCATTGGCCTACCTAACTGACGTCATCACCAGGGTCGTCAACGGCCTGTGTTCCGGCGTGCAAAATTGGACGCCGATAAGGGGTGAATTTTGCACGCCGATTGACACGCTGCCGTCGAGATAGAGTCACTCGAGCCTGTGCGCATAGACAGGAGCCAGTCATCGTTCGCAAAGCTCTTCGAGAGCGCCGACGTGATCGAAATGTCCGTGCGTCATTACGATTGCGGCTGGTCGGGATTTGGCCCGAAGAGTTCCTCGGCGGCCCCGGTAATCAGGCCGATCGTGCCCATCACGCCAGCATCGATCAGAACCCACTCGCGGTCGCCGGCACCCGCTCTCCCGAAGAAGACGACATTGACGATGCCAAGTCGCAGGCGACATCTGGACACACCTGCAGAGTGCCCTCGTCTCGTGCTGCGTTGCTCTGGTTGGCGCGACCGTGCGGATCGAGCGGTATTTGCTGGGCCATTTCCCTGCCTCGTTCCGCTGCTTGTGAGGTGCTCAACCATTGCACGATGAGATTGGTTCCGAAGGCATGGGATGGGCGCGGGAAACCTGCCGCTGAGTGCATTGCGCTCTTTACTGTCCGGCCAAAGCGACCGACCGGAACAAAAGTTCGCGGATAAGCAATAAATAGACAGAAACGAAGCTCTTGGACAACTGCCATGAAAAACCTGACTATCATCCTGTGCACCGCGCTTCTCTTGAGCGGCTGCGAGGCCACGGCCGTGGGCTACTCGGCTGCCTATTCCGCCTATCTCGAGCCGATCCCGGGCAGCATCACCTATGGGGGCCAACCGCGGACGAGGCTCACAAAGGCTCCGGTCGGCAGCATTGTGCCACACCAGTTCAACGATCGGTTCGGCCGCCGGGTTTATGAGACTTACGTGATCGAGCCGGATCGCTCGCTGCGGCTTGTAAGCCGGCGGTATCGACTGAGTATCTTCGGCGACGACGATTGATCGGTGGTCCCGCCGTTGAAATGTTGAAATGCTTCGGTGCCTCCAACCATGGGAGTTGCGGTCGCCGAGGCGACCTATGCTTCGCCGCTGGAACGTGGAACGCTTTTCTTTGCGGAAGCATTCTTTTGGGAGGCGGATAGCGGATGCAAGACAGGAGGCCACCGTGGCAGACAAGATACGCAAACAGAGCGAAGACGAGCGGAGCCGCCCGTCGCCGGGAAAGAAGACGCGGAGAGAGCCCGTGCCGAAGGACCAGGTCGTGGCCGACCCTCATCCCGGCTCGGTTTCGGACGGCACGCATCCGGAGGCGAGTGAGGGAAAGCGGTGAAAGCGACGTCACCGCCTTCTAGCTACGGTGCCGCCAGCCTCCATAGCAGCCTCATGCCGTTCGACAGCTGGCCCTGATCCATTGCCGGGCGAAATCATTGATCTTGCCGCCACGCGTGGGAAGCCGCTACTCGATCGTCTAGCCTTCAACGTGACCAATCCGGACAGCCTGATCGTCGGCCAGACCTTGCCGATCAAGAACCGCGACGTCATCTACGCCTCCCGCCATCCTTCGGTCGATTTGGCGAAGTTCCTCGATTTCGTCGCCCGGCCGATCGGTATGCGAGTTCGGGCGTAAGCTTTGCGAACAGTGCTTCGGACTAGGCGCCACCAGAAAGACAGATAGCGTCTTTCGGCTTCCGCACCGCGTGGCTGACCTTGGTCGACCTCTACGACCCGACAAGTACTCCCTTAACTCCAGGACAACTGGTCCTTGGGTAGCCGGCCGCTCGGATCGTTTACCGCTACTCTATGTGGAAGGTTCGGACTCCACGTCCATAGGACGAGATTTCGGTCGTCTTCCTGGCCACCCGGCGCAAAGCTCGGTACCAGGATGCCGGCGATCCCATGCGTATAAAGGCGGTTATAAATCGCCCATGAAGCGGGACGCCTCCCCTCTCCAAGTGCGCTTGCCCAATTACAGGCCATCTCCTCCAGCGATGTCGCGTATTCCGCCCTCCCCTTCTCCGTCGTCAGATCAGCGACGTCCTCGCAATCGACGTCGTAAGAGCAGAGCACGCAAGGATCAATGCGGTGTCCAAAGCCTTGGTTGGCTTCCTTGACCGCCGTCACGATACTCAGTGCAAGGTACAGCGCCGGCACGCCTTTCGGGTTGAAGCGCGCTCCCCTTATTGCGGCGCCATCGCCCGACATCGGTTTGAAAGCCCAGCGTGGATCATGCGCACGATAGCAGGTTCCAGTGGACCTCAAGCAAAGCCCCCAAGGGCCATATGATCCAGGTAGTCGCGAACTGCCGCGGCCTTGCCGTCCTTCACCAAAGCCTCGGCCGTCCGCCCACCAAAAGCGGGGAGCGGCTGGGCGCGATACCACGCCATCGCCTGTTCCTTGCCCCCGGCCCATTCGGTGACGCGACCGATGATTTCAAGCATCTCGCGAATGCGGCTCTGCGTCTTCGTCCCTCGGCTGCGCTCCGGCCGGTAAAGCGTTTCGCGCGCGAGACCGGCCGTTTCGGCAAGCTGGGTTTTCGACATACCGAAGCCATCTGCGACTTGTTGAACAGCAATCTTTCCGTCTTTGTCCATATAAGAGAATATTAGCGGCCTGCCACCGTCACGGATTTTTTGAGCTTGAACCATCTGACCGCCATATCCAGTAGCGCATTGTTCTGTGCAAAATATATGGCGTATGACATCGCATTTGCAACCATATTCGCGATTACACAACCTCAATCACTGATTGCGGCGTCTTCGACCCAGTATCGATAGTGAGCTATCTCGAGTCGCTGAAGGCGGCAAGATGGGCTCGAGGCTTGGGCATCTGCAACGGCGTTCCTGACCGACGAGCATTGCAACAGCTGAATGCAATGATTAAATTGCAATCAATGATGAACGGAGGCGTTTCCGATGGCCAGCATGACGATCCGCAATCTCGATGACAGCCTCAAGCAGCGGCTCAGGCTGCGCGCCGCGGCGCACGGACGGTCCATGGAAGACGAGGCCCGCGATATTCTGCGGGTGGCGCTGTCGACGAGTGAACGGCAACCGGGCAATCTCGCCGCCGCCATTCGCGCCCGCATCGCATCGACCGGCGGCATCACCCTCGAAGTACCCCCACGCGAGGCGATCCGCGAAGCGCCGGACTTTTCCCGGTGATCATCCTCGACACCAACGTGCTGTCGGAATTGCTGACACCGGCGCCGTCGGTGACCGTCGAGGCGTGGCTGGCCGAGCAGCCGCCGACGTCGGTGTTCATCACGACCGTGACCGAAGCGGAGATCCTTTACGGACTGCGGCTGCTGCCGGATGGACGCCGCCGGCGCGATCTCGAGGCGGCGATCGTACCAATCTTGCGCGAGGATTTTGCCGGGCGCATATTGCCATTCGACAGCGAGGCAGCGGACGCCTATGCCAAGCTGGCCGCGGAGCGGCGCAAGGCCGGCCGCCCTATCAGCCAGTTCGACGCACAAATTGCCGCGATCGCTCGTTCACGCGGCGCAGCCCTGGCGACGCGGAATGTCGCGGACTTCGAAGGTACCGGAATTGCCATCATCAATCCTTGGGACCACCAGCTCTCGTGATTTCGAGATGCGATCGAAGGGAGCGCGGTTGCCGTTAGGCTCGGTCGCAGGAAGCCGAACTCAACACTTCGACGTTTAAATGATCGCGGCCCGGCTCCATGTCGGCTTTCTCTATCGCGGCGATTTCATCGTCGCTCAACGTCATGGTTGCTTACTAACGTTTCCCATGTGTTGTCGTCACCGCCCATTCGCGGCCCTCGGTGCTGCGGCCGTGCATCGCCGCCCGCGCGCAAGGCTCGATGCACCTCATCGGGCACTGTCAGGATGGCCATAGTTGCGAGATCAGGTCTTAGCTTTCGACGCGATAACCACGTAAATTGCATCTCCAACCGTAACAACGGCGTCAGCCGCATTATCTGGGATATCGATACCGAACTCGTCTTCAATCAGCATCACGATTTGAGCGACTTCAAGAGAGTCGGCGCCGAGGTCTTCCACAATGGACGCGTTGTCCACAACGTGGGAAGCTTCTACGCCCAACTGCTCAGTGATGATTTCCTTTACACGGTCAGCCACGTCGGCTCTGGGGTCTTCCATCGGTGGCCTCTGCTGGTGCGAGCACATTTGTCTCCCAGCCGTCACTGCTCAAACGCGCGTGACGACACGAGCAACATAGGCGGCGCATTCCTTTACTACGAGCCTGCGGCTTCTGGAACACTCTATGGCCGGGAACACTCGCCGGGCCTTAGGGCGGAAGCTTACCACTCCCCGCCTTGACTGAATATTGCCGAAATGTTCCCCGACCATTTTGCGGGATCTGTTAATGAGCGTCCGTTCCAACTTGATTGCCAGCTTCCCGGCCGTATCGGCGGCAGCCGGAGTCTTGCTTGGTAGCGGCGTAGTGTCAGGTCGAAACGCCACGCACTGATCCACTCGTGGAATACTGCGATGGGGAATCGGCTAGTTCCACCAGTAGCCCCTCCATTCCCTGCGATGAGGCCTCCCTTCCTATTCATGGCCGTTCGGCGGCTCTTAGCTACTTTGTTGTTAAACTCGATGCAGCAAGACAGATGGCTCTTCTCGGCCTAGGACAAATCGCCTCCTCGACTGGCAGTCTCTTCGCCTACCGGACTTGGCAGCGCCCCAGATCGCAGAGAAAATCAGATAGCGGCGGGCACCGCCTTGCGAAGTTCCGCTTATCCCGTGAGTCTGCGCTCTTAAGAGTGGACTAAAGAGCGCACAGCCTGACAAGCAATAGCGACCGCGTCCGATTCCTCGAAAGCGAGCGCTCGAGAGGGTCCCAACCGCCTTTCGGGAGCCAACGCTCCCCGAAGCAACGTGGCGCTAGCCTCCCGGGGACATCGGCGCCCAAAGCCCGCACGGTGGCCGGGTCGCGGCCCTCCAGACGCGCGGATGCCACTAGTCAGGAAAACGATATTTGAAATACTCGATTTCAGGGCCGAAAAGGCGCTCAATGCGTTCACGATCACCCGGCTTGTAGTAGCTGCCGATATCAACTTTGGCTGGGTTCGCCTTCGCCCTCATCAGGAAGCGTTGATCAAAAGAAAGACCGAGTCTGTCGCATAGGCTCCGTAGATCATCTGCAAGGCGCTCTTGCCTGCCCACGAAATCGACAACGACCTCGTCGTCCTTCGTGTACAACTGCCAGGACTCCCAGTTGATGCGCTCTCGCTCGGCTGCACCTTCCTCAATCAGGCAGAGCATTTGCGAGAAGCTTGGTCGCGTGTCCGCTTTCCTGTAGTGCCAATTGTAAAGAGAAACGGCGCGCTCAAACGGGTTCCGCACGAAGCAGAATTTGAAATAATGCTTCCATGCGGAGGGATCGTAGGCCTCTATCTCTGTTGCGCCTGAATGATCCGTAAGCTTGCCAGCTATGCGCCTGCGGAGGGCGTCTCCGGCCAACGAATTCAGGTTACCGTTGCGGACGAGCGTTCGCGCGATCTTGAGTGGAGAATGATAGCGGAAGACGGCAGTCAATGCTCGGCGATTGTATTTCGCCCCATTCGCCAATGCTTCCTTCCAAGACCCGAGTTGCAGGTCATGCGGGCCCAAATTGCGCGCCAGATAGGCCGAAATCGTGCTCCCTGCGGTTTTTGGCACGTGGATAAAAATGAATCTATGACGGTGGGATATGATCATTGGATGCCCTCCTCCAAGGCCCGGAGACTTAGTCCTTGATCATTAGGGAACGATCGCTGCAATCACGGGGCTGATGATGACCTTCAATGTCCTGTTGCATAACTGGGCAACGGCATAACGGCCGAAGAGTGCTTATTTGGTGTCGATGGTGGGGATTCTTTCGTTCTTGCATATCGAGACGAATGTTGCAGCCTTTACCAGCTTCCAGGGCCCATCTCTTCAGGCACGGACACTTCAATAGAAGTCGCCGGTGGCGCGAGGGGTCGACCGAGAGCTAAGCCGCGCCGTTCTCGCTCACTTCCAAAGCGCTCCCATTTAAGTTGTGCAGACGAGCGTAAAGACCGTCCGGACGCCGCGCAAGCTCCTCATGCGTGCCCTCTTCGACGACGGTGCCCTCCTCCATGACAACGATCTTGTCCGCGTTGATGACGGTCGAGAGCCTGTGGGCGATGACGATGACTGTGCGGCCGCTCATCGCCTGTTCGAGCGCCTTCTGCACGGCCGCCTCCGACTCGGTGTCGAGCGCCGAAGTGGCCTCGTCCAGAAGCAGAATGGGCGCATCGCGCACGAGCGCACGAGCGATCGACAGGCGCTGGCGCTGGCCGCCCGAAAGCGTGATGCCCTGCTCGCCGACGGGCGTGTCGTATCCCTCCGGCTGCGCCAGAATGAAATCATGCGCGTAGGCGAGCCGCGCCGCTTCCTCAACTTCTGCATCCGTCGCCTCGGGCCGGCCATAACGGATGTTGTCCCGGATCGAACCCTCGAAAAGATAGGGCTGCTGCGAGACATAGGCGAGGCCGTTGCGCAGCGACTGCTTGGTGACGCCGGCGATATTCTGCCCGTCGATGAGGATCTCGCCCGCGTGCGGATCATAGAAGCGCGGGATGAGGCTGATGATCGTCGACTTGCCGGCGCCGGACGGACCGACGAGCGCCGTCGTCTTGCCGCCTTCCGCCCGGAAGCTGACCCCTTTGAGGATTTCCTCGCCGTTTCCGTAGGCGAAGCGCACGTCGCGCAGCTCGACCGTCGCCTCGCCGAGCTTGATTTCGGTCG
>Ga0214543_1003723_pt1 | contig 29441 bp, 9 predicted proteins | sample CNSS2metaG_FD_160094 | JGI IMG/M metagenome (GOLD analysis project Ga0214543, IMG submission 160094) | Root nodule microbial communities from cowpea collected in UCLA plant growth center, Los Angeles, California, USA - CNSS2 | ecosystem: Host-associated > Plants > Roots > Nodule | place: USA... | reverse complement strand
ACCTTTGGTCTCCTTTGTTTTTAGCACACTTTGGCCACTTTTTGGAGACATATGAGACACATTCTTTGTCTCCTTTTGTGCTAGAACGAAATTAGCCTTGCACACACCATAGTTGGCTCTTTTGTCTTTCATTTTTGTAACCTTATTTGACCTAGTTTCTAGAAGCTAGGGTTAGGTTTTTTAGAGACATCCTTAGGTATCTTTTATTTGCTTAGAGGCCCCTAAACTCTTCTATATAAGGGGTGCTCCTAGATATGTAAAAGGGTTGAACATTTTGAAGTAAAAACACTCTTGTGTCTCACCCATTTGTGAGAGTTTCCTCCCTAGGGAGTGAATACTTTTAAGCCTTATCTTGCATAGCAAGTGGCGACACATATCCACTCATCTTCAAGGTTGCCATGGCTTCTAGCCTAGCCTTGTAGTGGCGTGTTTCTCACATTTTAACCATTCCTTTCCTTTTCATTTTATGTTTTCTTCTTCCTTTAATTGTTCGTGGTTTTCTATGGTTTATGTACTTTCCATTTCTTTTTTGTTTTGAATCAATCCATCATCTTCTCCTATTGAACTCTTGGAAAGGAACATTCACATCTAGATAACTTGCTATCTTAATGTTCATTGGGGATTTCCTTGAGTTTTCCTTAAACAACTCTTCACCATATTCAATAATCTTAAAAAGGAACAACATAATCCTTCATCAGGAGGTGACTAAGAAATTGGGTTATCCTATCACACATATCCCCACCCTAAGTATGGTAGTAGTGGATGGAGCTATAGTAACCATTACTTCAGTTGTTAAACAATTCTCTTGGTTGCTTCACAATACTGAGTTTTCCTCTGATATGCTTCTTATACATTTAGGATGTTGTGATGTTGTACTCGATGTTGAGTGATTGGTTACTTTGGGAGACATTATCTTGAGCTTTGATAGGTTATCCATGCAGTTTTATGTTCATGGTAAGAAACTGATATTGAGAAAGGCAACTAGTGAAAGGCTTAAAACTGCTAGAAGAAAAATATTGCTTTTAGTGTTCATTTATCCATGCTTCACATGGGTACTAAGAATAATACCTTCCTACTGCATTCATTAACCATACATGCTAATTGTCAAGTTATTCCTAACTCTATTTGGGAATTACTTAGGTAATTTGAGGACATTTTTAAGGAACCTACGACATTACTGCCTAAGAGGAAAGGTAATGATCATAAAATTCCTTTTGTTGTAGGGGCTAATCCTATTAATAAGAGGCCATATCGATATGCTAAACACCAAAAAATTATTGATAAGTTGGCGTATGAATCTCTTCATTCAAGTATAATATAGAAAAGTTGCAACTGTTTTGCAATTCATATGGTCCTAGTTGGTAAGAAAGATAGTACTTGGAGACTCTATGTTGACTACCACGATCTTAATAAACACACCATCAAGGACATATTCCCTATTTCTTTAGTGGGTGATTTGTTGGATGTATTACATGGTTCTGAGGTGTTCTCCATAATTGATTTACGATCTGGTTATAATTAAGTGAGAATGAAGGACAACGATATTCACAAGACTACATTTAAGACACATGAGGCCACTTTGAATACTTGGTAATGCCATTCGGCTTAACCAATACACCAACCACTTTCCAAAGCCTCATGAATGGTATTTTTAAGCAATATCTGAGGAAGTTTCTTTTGGTGTCTTTTAATGACATTTTAATTTATAGCAAGGATTTAAAAAATCATCTCTCTCATTTGCATAGGATTTTGTTGACTATGAGAAGGAATTGCTTATATGCTAAAAAATAAAAATAAAAAGTTACTTTGGTGTAGAAAGGTTGAGTATTTAAGCCATTTCATCTCAAAAGAGGGGGTAGCTACTGATCTAGCAATAATACAGTCTATCAAGAACTGAGAGGGTTTTTAGGACTTTTAAGCATTATAGAAGGTTATGAGAGACTATGGCGGTATTGAACGACCTTTAAATAACATGTTAAAGAAGAATAATTTCCACTAGGCAAAAGTTGCATTCCAATCCCTTAAGGATAGTTTGATGCAGTCACCAATACTAACACTACCTGACTTCTCTAAAGTCTTTGTGGTTGAAGTAGATGCTTCCGGTTCAGGCATTAGTACAATGTTGATGCCGGATCACCATCTCATTGGTTTTATTAGCAGGGCTCTTAATATGCAGTAACAATCACTTTCCACATATGAAAAATACCTGTTAGTGGTAGTATTTGCAGTCCAAAAAGTGGAGACATTATTTGTTGAATACTTACTTTATCATCAGAACATACCATAAAAGCCTACAATATGTTCCTAACCAACGATTGACTACAACCTTACAACAAAAATTCTTCGTCAAATTGATGGAATTTTATTTCACAATTGAGTTTAAGGAAGGGAAAATTTAACAACTGATGCTTTATCTAGGCAATAAGTACTAGACTATCAGGCAATCACAACTCTCACCTGAAAGCACCATGTTAAACAAAATCATTAATTCTTTGCAGACTGATCTGAACCTAAAAAGGTTCATATAAGACTTGCAAATGTATGCTTCGTTGCATAAACATTATACTTGGCGTCATGGTGAACTCAAGAGGAAGGGACGCCTGGTTATGGGAAAAAATGTGACTCTCAGGGCTGATTTGTTGCAGTGGATACATGTTGGTCATACTGGTGGCCATTAGGGTCGGGAAGCTACATTAAAAAGGTTGAAATTAGTTGTCTATTGGAGAGGCATGACCAAGGACGTGTGCATATTTGTAATGAAATGTGAGGTTTGCCAAAAATGCAAATATGACATATCTGCCTATTCAGGGTTGCTACAACCCTTACCAATTCCAGAAAGGATATGACAACATATCACCATGGATTTTGTTGAAGGATTTCCAAATTCCAAGGGCAAAGAGATCATGTACATGGTTGTTGACAAATTAAGTAAGGTTGTCCACTTCATGGTTTTATCATACCCCTATAGTGCTACTGAAGTTACTCAATTGGACAATGTGTTCAAGTTACATGGTTTTCCATATTCTATTACAGGTGACAGAGATCCTATCTTTATCAATCAATTCTCGAAGGATTTGATGGCCTTTTAAGGGTTTCAGTTGCAACTCTCAACAGCCTATCATCCACGAATAGATGGTCAAACCGAGATAGTGCATAGATGCTTGGAGACCCTTTTGCGATGCATGTGTTGTGATACTCCCCATTAGAGGTCTAAATGGCTTTCTCTAGTAGAATAATGGTACAATACTAACTACCTTACATCTATATAGTGTAGTCCTTATGAGGTGATGTTTGGTTAGCTTCCCCCAATTTACCTTCCTTATTTACCTCGCGAGTCAAAGGTAGAGGTAATTGATAGAAGTTTGCAAAAACGAGAATAGGCGTTAAAGTTAGTCAAATTTCACTTGAAGAGGGCCCAAGAACATATGAAGCAATTGGTGGATAAAAGCTGAAGTGATAGATCCTATGAGGTTGGTACTCTTATGTATGTTAAACTCCACCCCAACAAACATATTTCAGTAGCATTTCGGGCTAATATCAAGTTAGCACCAAAGTACTTTAAGTCATTTTTTATCATCGATAAGATTAGAGTGGTAGCTTATAAGTTACAACTGCCACAAGGGTTTAAAATTCATGATGTCTTTCATGTATCACAACTTAGATAAAACAACTGTCAAGCGAGACAAAAAAGATGTCACCAAGGTGTTAGTCAAGTGGAAACATCAATTACAAGAAGATGCCAGGTGGAAGTTCTTCCATGATCAGAAGAAAATGTATCCAAGTTTTAATCCTTGAGGACAAGGATTTTTTTAAGGCTAGGGAATTGATACAAGAAGATTAATAAGGAAACTACATATTAATAAGGTAGTGGCATCACAACCAATCAATTTAATTCTCATTGATAATTAGAATTAATTTTGATTATTCCATTAGAATTTTTATTTATGGCATTGTATTTCTATATTTCTATAAATAAGCTAACTTTAAACAAAGTGGAGGCACGTCAATTTTTTTGAATAATGATATTGTAATTCTTTCTCAATTCAATACATCCCACGAATTCTATTCATTCATTGGAATCCCTATAGTTTTGTAGTTCTTCGAATAGTTTTATTCTTAATTCTACCTACATCAGGCGAAGCACTAGTGCTTTCATCTCCTCCGACCAAGAGCACTACCAATGACCATTGTGCGTGACACCCAATTCAAGCTATCAACCACTGGGACATCGTTTCCAACTTTACTTAGCAGAAAAGATGGCATTTGACAACCCTTGCACTCTTAGCCTCCTAAAGTTTTCACATTTCTCTTCTTTTAGGGTTTAAGCTAACATAAGTATAATCAAAGGCTTTAAGCTAACATAAACATACAAAATATTCTTAAAGCTTAAGTTAGTGATGTAGAGAATATCTTTACCATCTATTATCAAGAGATTTGATGAGTCATTATTTTCCTTCATTCCACTAGCTTTTGTGTACCCATTTGACAGTTGTTCGGTGCTTAATTGCTCATCTTTAGTGTGTTTTCATCTATTGGGCTTTATTGGGCCACTATTCCGAATTTGGGTTAATTTCACAGTATTTGGCCTAATTTGTTTTTAATTATTTTTAGGTATTTGGGTGAAACAATTTTGGAGCTAGGACATTAATATTTAGTTTAAGATCATTGCCACATCATTTCCACGTCGTCTAAGTGACTAGGCCACATTTGAGGCCTAGTAGTGACATTTTTGTAATTCTACAGCCCATAATGGCAATTTTGTAAATATGAGTGGCAGATTTCATGTGACCACGAAAATTAGGTCTTCATGCAAGGGAACAACTGCACTCTCTTCTCTCCATTCTCTCCAACCTCCATTTTTAGGTTTTTCAAGCTTTGGAAGGTGACCCATGGAGGCACAAGCTGATTTTTCACGTTTTCCATTCGTTTTTGACATTTTGAGTCTTGGACAACACCTATTGCTTGTATTCACGTTTTCTGCACCTTGGGTAACATTTACATTGAAGCATTTAAGGTTTTGGTGGTTGCTTTCGTTGTTCCTCTGTTATTCCTTGCTCATTTTCGTTTGCTGCACCATTTTAAGCTTTCAGCACCAATTTGAACTCATTTGAATGGTTGAATTTGAATTTCTGTTGAACCCTAACTCGAATTCTATGGGCAACTAATTTTCGAATGCATTGATTCCTTGCAAAGAATGAAATGAAACTTTGAGATTAATGTTTTGTTCGGTGGGTTTTGTTGTTTCTCTGTTGTGGATTTGTGTGTGCATTTTAATTGAAGAATCCAATCTGAATTTGCTTAATTTTTAGAGTGGGAAACTCGTATTTAGTTGATTTTCATGCTTAATGAACTTTGACAAAATTCATGAACGCTTGCATTGCTTAATTGCATGTTGAATTCGTGGTTAACATCCACTTAGTTGTTCAACAGCGAATTGATGAGCTAACAACGAAACCAATTTAGTTTGCAATCTGTGATGGGTGAAATTTCATTCGAAGCAAGGAACCACTGCTATCTTTGAGGCTATTTAATAAAAAAATTGCAATTACGTTTTATTGTTGTGTTCTGAATCTGCCAACCCCCCCTGTGTTTGAATCTGAAAATTGAAGCTTTGAACAAGAACAATGGTCGTTGGGAGACGACTTGGTTCAACTGCCACATACTACATTTTAAGTGTTTTAATTTGGTGGGGTACGACCTCTATCAAGATTCATGCCAAATTCAAGTTTTATTTCAAGCCAAAGAAGGAATGTCCACAAAATTTTATTGACAAAAGTATTTGTCAATTTTTACCCAGTTATTTGCCCAATATGGTGTGCATTTTTATCACTTTTTGATGTAAAAAGCTATGCAACTTAGTTGTGGTGGATCTTAACCAATAATTTTGGGGAAGCCAAATTAATATACTCAAGATTTATATATTTAATCATTGCCACTAATACAACAAAAATGAGTACATAATTTAGTATAATTATAAAAGAAATCACAAATGCCTAAAGGATTACTCTTCATTCCTTCAAATTCTTAAGCTCACCAATAATTAAATCAAAACTAAAATTTTTAGTTACTTCTTTTTCAATGTAGACAACCGTATTGCCTTCAAGAAATTCATCTTCTATTTATTTCACAAGCTTGATTTGGTAATCTTCATTGTAGAAAAATATGTTTCTGATATAGTTGTAGAAACATAAAGTGTTCAAATAAGACAAATTGAATGCAACATTAGCATCACCCGTTAGACAAAAAGTTGATCCATAACAATTATTTTTTCAACAACTAGACAAGATGCATTATATAGCTTCATCATACTACAAATGAAATGAAAATTTGAGCTCCAATGAGTATCACCAGTTCATTTTAAAGTTCTAATTTGGCTTTTTTTCCTTTACCATTTTCAAGTTCACCCATTTATTTGATTTATTTCATCTAATTCAACAACTTGTAGCTCATCACAACGTTTACTAGAAAAACAAACAACATGTACAATAAAAGCCAAAATTCAAAAAATGGATAAATTGGAATAACCTCTCTTGAAGCAGCAACGAAAACAACTTGTAATCTGAGTAAAACAATGCACATAATAAGCATAAGGATTATCATTAAGAAATAATGTTTGCAATCTATTACATTCTCCCCTCATATTATTAACACCATCATACTAGAGATGATTACACTTGATTACTTTTCTTAGAGTGACAATTATCGTATCCTTAACACGCACAATGTCAAAAATTGTTCTTTTGCTATTTCCTAGATTCATCACGTGCTTCATCAACAACTGTGCAAAATTTAGAATATCCAATTTCTTCCCTTGTATAACTTTTTACTTTTCTAGAAAAAATATCTAAGATTTCTTTTTGAATATGATGAGAAATATATTTTGCATTATATGGAGCATTCTCTAACACAACTTGTGCCACTTTATTATTATAGAATGCTAGAAGTTTAATCATCTCAAGAAAGTTACCTTTATTACTTAACTTTGGTCCTTCCTCGTGGTCTCTAATCTTGAAATGCTAGCCAACGAATTGTATCAATAACATTTTTTAGCCGTAAACAATTCTTGCAAACTTATTTTAAAGTTTGAACATTTATAATGTTATTAATGTCTATAGATTGATTCAACAAGTCTACACAATCTTTCATTGCATTGTTATGTGGTTAGTAAGGACTATCTCCAATGTGGCTAAGAAATGCAAATTTTTCCCTACATTAACCTTTTTCCATTATCTAAACTCTTATTTAGTAAACACATGTCCTAGGACAATCAACTAGCTTTGAATAAAATAGATAGCATGACAAACAAAAGCTCCATCTAATTGGATACTCCTATATTTGAGGACATTTTCTTGGATCACATTCCAAATAATTATTATGAAACTCCTTTCCTATAATTCTTTAAATCTTAACAAAGGGCTCCTTTAATTGAAAAATTGAATAATAAGTATCATATTTCAAAATAGGTGAAGTTTAATTTGTGTTATTTTCATCTTCACATGTAGTTTCCCTTATATCACTTTTAAAAAATGAATCTAATTTATTCCTCATCAATATGCGTAATTAAGAAAAAAAAATCAAGATTAAAAAATAAATGATCAAACTTTAATTAAATATCGAAGGACGTAGTTATAAAAAAAGAAATTTATGGTAATCAAGCCACAATAAAAACAGGTTATGAAAAAACATGTAACAATTAACTTTTTCTCACGTGTTAATAAAAAAATTCTTATACGAAAGGCTCACGAGATAAAAATAATATTGTATTGTAAAACTAATATTTCACTATCAAATAGGATAAAAAAGAGTTATATTTTTTTCTTTAAGAATGAAACAAAACATGTTAGTAATGATAGTAGAAATAATGATTGTGTTTAACTTTCATTTTTTCATGAAAAAAAAAGAACATTTGAGAGGGTAGGAAATGAACATAAATTGTAAGTAACTCAAGACACAATGGAGAGAAAATAAAAAAAAATATATCTTAATAAGTTTTTTTATTCTATTATATTTAATTTTATATCTAACCATTTACTAAAATTAAATGATGTGTTGTATAAAAGAAATTAAAAGCTACCTAATTTATTTTTCATAAATTCACATTATACGTAAACAAGCCTCAAAAAACATCCACCACCACAACAACCTAGAGAGACAAGTATTGTTAGCTATCAAAGAAGTTATGTAAAAAAGAAAAAGAAAACTAATTTTGCACGTAGCATAGTCAATGTTTATCAATGTACAAGGTTGAGAGACGACAACAACAACAAGAGGAAAACATTCATTTGAGTTAAAAACAGGATGGAAAAGAAGAAAAAGAAAAAGAAGAAGAAGAAGAAGAGCCATTTCTTACAAGTGCCAAAGCTCAGCTGAAATTTGTCCTTGCCTTAAAAAGTTCTGTAAAGAACATTATTTGTGTTCATTATAACAAACTGGTAGAGGCAATCTAATCTTATATACGTCAAAAGACATTGTCCACTTTAGTGAGCACAAGTTGTGATATTTTGATCACAAATACATTGTATTTGTCTTGAGCCAAGACTGACTTGTAAAAAAAATACTTAGTTGAGCCAAAAGTGCCTTGTGAAAATAATACTTGACCAGAATCTGTCACGAGTGACTAGGAGTGATAACCACCGTTATAAATGATTTCAAATAAAACTAAGTTTCCCTAAAATTTGTAATATAGAGCACAACCTAGGTCGTTCTTAGAAGACTCATATTCAAGTGTATTCAGCCTTTAGTATTGTTCCTTTTTAAATTAATTTAGGGATATAAGTTTTCGAAAAACTATAAAAGGAACAAATTGAAGATGAAATCGAAAGTGTTGAGAAAATAGAAGTGCAAAGAAAATTAAATGTTGCAAAAAATGTAAAATTGCAAGAATATAAAATTGCAAAAACTTAACATTGAAGAATATTAAGAATATTAAAGAGGTTGTAGAAAATGTAAACAAATTAAGCACGATTAAAGAACAAAAGAAACCAAAAAGCTTCTAATCTTAAATTGATCTTGAGCCTATAAATTGATCCTCCCCATAGGTATTGTCCGTATTCGTCCCCATTTTGATAGGGAATCCTCACAGTAATTCGATATGTGTATGGGTAATATCTAATTTTTTCAATTGGGTATGGGATAGGGATAGATATGTACATATTTGTCTTGTCTCGGTCCCTATACGTCCTTGTTTAATATACTAAAATATTCATATTTTATTAGGTAGTATTATATATATATATATATATATATATATATATATATATATATATATATATATATATATATATATATATATATATATTATTTATCTTTTTTTTTCTTTTATTTTTATTTGATATTTGGAATTAGTTTCTCTTCAAAACTTTCAACCAATTTAGTTCTTCACCTTTAAAAATGTGTGAATTTAGTCCTTTTAACCAAATTTTGTTAAGTTTATCTGACGTTTCAAGCGCATTCCAGATTTCTCCACTTTAGTGCTTAGTCTTGAATCCTTTTCCATATTTTACCCTTTATCTTGGCCATATTACAAGATGAAAATAGGTCCTATTGATATTTAGTTTTATTGATGATGAGTTGTGTGTGGTAGAGGCTTTTCAATCCAATGCTAGACCTAGTTTCATTATGTGCTTTTCTAAGAGATAAACATTAGCCTGAAACACGAGAGGATAAGTTATACACTGTTTGTGAGACTTTTTATGCTGATTTATGAATTGATGTTTGAATGAATACTACTTTCTTGATGTGTTTGACCTGTATTCAACATGTTTGGAGTTTTAAAGCTTTAATAGGTTCTTCTTTTTTATGCATAACAGTAGGAGTTGGGTAATGAAATAAGGATTCAATCCAAATATATAAATTGCTTTTTAGTTTTTGTTTTCTTTTGTCTTTGTCTAGGAGTACAAAGGTTCAAGTGCATATATGTTTAGTCCCTATTTTGTCATTATTTTCAATGTTAAAAGAACTTCTTGGGGTTGTCTTAGCCATTGTCTTGGGTCGTCTTGACCATCAACCAAAGTCTACCTGTCTGTGCCTTTGGCCTAAGTCGACTCGTCTCAAACTTCGATCTGACCCATCATGTCTCAATCATTAGCCCATTCTGACCTATCTTGACTGTCGATCTGCACCAGCATGTGTAAATCTTCAGCCTAGGCCAACCCATCTCGACTTTCGACCCAGGTTGGCCTGAGATAGCTCAATTCTATCTTTTGTTTGTAAGAGTTAATTAAAATATTTTAGTGTGACCAAACACACCTTAGCCCTGACCCTAACCCATTTGAGAAGGACCTTTAGGGTTGGGGCTTTCTTTTCTCTCATTTGGTGCCTCTTAAGAGGGAACTTAATGAAGAGTGGAACAAGACTGGCCCATGGGTCTTTGTTCAAATTGACACCTCTAATGGGTCATTTGATCTTCTTGCCTCTTAAGTTGTTGTCCAAAATGTAAAAGTATACTTTTATTTCCAACCTTAAATACTAACTTCCCTATAAGCTGGAATAGAACAAGATCATAGGTACTTTATCAATTATTAATAAATAATAGGCATTATTTATGAACAGAAACACATCATGTCATACAAATTAATATGGGGGGCTAAAATGCATGTCTGTACTTTCCATTCTGTCAGTTCCGACGAGTGATATCCTGTCGTCGTAGACATCAATGTATCCAAATGCATTGGTACCAGGAGGACATTCCAAAGCAGCTTCAAAAACTCTATGGTGTATCCCATGAGAATCAATGGAGTATCCCCCTTTATGATCGTGCCCTGCAAGACAGGCCTTAACGCAATTGTATCTGTGTATCAAATTCATTACTTCATCATAATTCCACAGCAGTGTCGCTTTACTTGCCGCACCAGGATCTAGAGGCAAATGGCAACAGACAATCACTTTCTGTTTCAATTTTGTTGCATCCAGGAGAACACCATCTAGCCATTCCATCTGTTCCTTTCCAAGACCTCCATTAAACATGACAAACCTTCTTTCAGGCCCCTCCAAATTATCTGGACTGTTCTTGTCTTCATTTGGATTCTTCTCCCTTAGGATTTTCATGGCCTCCAATGTTTTTGGATGATCTTGCGGCCAACCAATGGCACTGATGTCATAGGCATCCAGAACTACGAATCTATATTCAGGCACCGGTGAGAAATCATAGTATGCACGGCCATCAAGACTTTGGATCTTCAATAATGGAAGCAACTTGCTGCGAGGGAGATTGTATAGGCAGTGATTTCCAATCATATGATACACAGGTCCCCCCTTGAACTTCTCAAATTCGTCCACAACATTTTGTACACTATCAAGAGATTGATCTTTGGGACAAAACCCATCAACAATATCTCCAAAATTGATCACAAACATATGCTTCTGATGAGTGTTCCATTCTTTAACTGCTCTCTGCAACACAAGAATACTGTGCCTATAATACCGTGGAACACCAAGGAATGAGCGACCATCAGAAATATCCGCATATTGAACATCAGAAATCAATCCAAAAGAAAAACGTGGTTGCCCGTAGGAAGAAACCATGGCGTCTCTCTCTAAATTCCCCTATCAGACAGTATATATTTATAGTAACAAGACACTACTTTCCCAGAGCAGTATGATCTAAAATTACACAAACAAGAACCAGTCAACAAGTTGTCCACCTCAGCAACTATTCAGATAATCAGAAGGTAAAGAATACAAATGACAAACCAAACCAAGAAAAATGTTGAGTTGCTAATAGCCTCTGTTCAAATTATCTGCTCCTAATATTTTCTTATCAAAAGTAGTTGCATTTGGTCAAGTTCATCAATCCAAGATTAGAAAATGCAGTTTCCATTCCTCATCTTACATAAACATAAGTTTACTTAATATTTTTTTCTTCATGACATTTTATTGTTTACTTAATATTGATTGTATTATTTTACTGCTCAACCTCAGCCTTCGTCACTTAATTCACGGGCTGCTCCAAAATCTTAGAAGAGAGTGAGTCCCCGACCAATGTCCATTTTGACAGAAATAAGTAGTTTGCTTTTAAAAGAATGTTGAAAATGTAAAGTCACTTTAGTTTTACAGGTGAACAACCAATATGTAAAAATGTCCTAAATTTGGTTTATTCATGTGAAGATCATGATAATTAATATTATGGTTCAAAAATTAAGACACACTTTTTAATTAGTGAATGTTTGGATTATTTTTAGAGATACAAACATTCAGGATTGGTGACGATTCTTCTTTTAAGAGAGATACTTGATCTAATTACATGTTCTATCTCTCTAGAATAATCTCAAATGGAAATTAGACTAGTGATAACAGTGCCAACCATGCAAATAGAGACCATAAAATTCCGCAGTGCCCATACAAATTTTAAAATTAACTGAATTTAACATATTAAACTAAACTAGCTTAAACAATTGATATTATTTAATTTCAAGTTCAGATTTTAAACTGAACTATAAGAAAATAATTTAGTTAGCTACTTCAGGAATTAAGCAAGTAACACATTATGTAGTTTTAAACAACGATGTTTCAATTAAGCAACGTACTTTAAAAAGCAGGCTTCTCAACTAAAGAAAGTAGTTTTAACGACAATTTCATAAAATAAATAATGAAATAGTTTTGTCCACATTTTGAATAGGCAATGTTCAAGTGAAAAGCAGGTCTAGTATATACTTCCAGAATTGGAGAAAAGGTATAGATTAATTGCAACCTCTTTACTATGCAAACTTTAAAAACTAGATGACAGGGTAAAAGCTGGTTTGGAACAGAGTAAATAGAATAAAAACATATTCAAGGGTTCAATCCTGCTTTTGAATGGGTTAGAAACCAATCAAGGGGTTTAAAACGTCTTAAACTTTGAGACATTTTAAAAACTTCAGGGAAAAATATGAAATTCATCTCATCTAATTGATGGGTTTATTATTATTCATACAGAGGTTATCATTGAGAGATCGTGATTCTAGTGACAAGGGGTTCATAAGTCTGTTCTCTTATATAAGTCAACTGGTTCATAAGTCTTTTCTTTTATATAGTGATTAACTTTATTTTTTTTATTCAATGTAGTATTTTGACTCACTTGAATTAATTTTCAAAAAATAAAATGTTCTACAGTAGTTTAATGTGGTTCAGGGTCATTCAACTTCAAGATTGTGCAGATACAAGATTACAAAGCTCACAATTCAGAGAAACAAAAATTTTGAGGTGCAAATGAACTCCCCCACAATGCTATAGTAAAATTGCACAATCTCAGACTTGGAACAAAATGATTCTTAAAGCAGAGGAATAAAATAACCCAACATGAAAGGTTACCTCGATTGAGAGCTTCAATGTAGATTTTAGAGCTTCAAACGACTTTGTTGGCATCAGACAAGGGCTTTATTGCAAATATGGCTACAACACGCGATTAGGGCTACGAGAAAATGAGGATCTGAAGAAAACGGGATTAGAGGGACGTACAGGTTAAGTGCTTTTGAAAACGGAGAAGCTGCAAAACGCGAGACGCCAACACCAACAGAATTGCGTCGCTTAGATGTACGCTATTATATAAGCACGTTTCTACCGGCGACGGATCTTCACGAGAATTGTGGAGAAGCCAAAATAATACATCAAAAATATATATTTAATTATTGTCACTAATAAAATAAAATTAAATGCATAATTTAGTATAACAATAATTAAAAAAGAAATCACACATATATAATAAATTGTCAAAAGAAAATTTAATAATAATCAAACCACACTTAAAATATAGTTATAAAAAACACAAAGTACAATATTTTTTTCTATTTTCATAAAATAAAAAATTAATATACAAAAAGTTGATTAAACTAATATTTTACTATCAAGTGAGATAAGAGAGAATTATCTTCTTCTTTATTTCTTCAAGAATGGAAGAAAACCGTTGAAAGATGAGAGCAAAAATATATATCTTTTTCTCTTCGGAAACAAAAGAAGATAGGTGAGAACAATTTGTGAGAAACTCAAGACATATAATGAAACTACAAGTAAAATTCAGTTATAAAAAAAACACAGTATAATATTTTTTCTTCTATGTTCATAAAATAAAAAATTAATATAAAACAGACTCATTAAATAAATTATTAAACTAATATTTCACTATCAATTGAGACCAAAGAATCACCTTTTTTTTCCCTCGAGTATGGAAGAGAACAAAGGAGAAATAAGAGCAAAAATGATAGATCTTTTTCTCTTCAAAAACAAAAGAAAACAGTTGAGAATAAGATATGAGAAAAATTTGTGAGAAACACACAGTACAATTTTTTTTTTCTATATTCATGAAATAAACAATTAATATAAAAGAGGATCATTAAATAAATTATTAAACTAATATTTCACTATCAATTAAGACCAAAGAATTACCTTCTTCTTTACTTCCATGAGAATGGAAGGAAGAGGACAGAGAATAAATAAGAGCAAAAATAATATTTTTTCTCTTCAAAAACAAGAAAAAACAAGTGAGAATGGAATATGAGAATAATTTATGAGAAACTCAAACCATAATAAATAAATAAAAGAAAAAAATATCTTGATAAATCTTTTTATTCTTTATTTTTTATTATGTTTAATTTTATTTTTTATATTTTATTATTTATTAACATTAATTATTATGTTTATAAAAGAAATAAAATATTTGATTTAATTATAATATATTTTTAATATCTATAATATAAAAAAAATTAAAATATATATAATATGAAAAAAATTAAAACTTTGGGGGGCCATGGCCCCTCCCTGCACCAACAGTCCCCTCCCTGCACCAACAGTGCTCCGCCACTGGTTACTACAATAAAAAATCTCTCATGCGAAACATGGTCACCCTACTTTCTCACACACAATTCTAAAATTATTAAAAAGAAACATAATGAAATATTATAACATAACTATAACTTGTAAATTCCAAAATAATAAAACGTTACCCCATGACATCATAGAAGCATTTCTATTCAAATACTTGTTATACATTTGTTGTATTAAATCAAATACTATAATCTGAATTTTAGAAATCTAATTTTTGCTTTTCATCTTCAAGTTTTTATGTCTGCTGATTATTACAAAACATGATATACTAATGACCAATAAAACACAATAAATTTGACCTATGCACTCTACAATTAACAAAACAAACAAAACTCCTTAACACATAATTACCCATTTAAAGTTGCCTATCTTAGTTTATTCCAACAAACTCCCCTAAAATCTTAAATGCTTCTTCTATCCCTCATCTCAGTTTGCTACAAGCACAGACTCCTCTTTACTTTCCTTTACTTGTTTTCAAATGAAGTGAAAATACACATCAATATGTTTGCTCCTTTCATAATTATCAAGGTTCTTCGCTATCTAGTGGCCAACTTGTTCTTTGTTTTCTTGGTGGTCGACTTGTTATTAATCGGGTTCATGTCAATAAGTCGAGCTCCTTTTGAGAGATCAAACAGTTCTCACTCTTAGTTCACGCTAGTCTCATCAACCATTACAAGTTGTCACTTCTCATCTTGCACTTCCAGTATAACTCCAAGATCCATCTCAGTTTTCAACTATTCATGGAATCTTGAAACATCTTGTTCAAGTTCCAAGCGTCGCTTATGCAAAGTGTGTTTCCTCCTCTTTAAGCTTTCTTGTAGAATTGCATTACCTTTAACCTCATTTTCAAATCTTTGTTGCAAATCACCTTTTTTTGTCTTCGCACATGTGATTGCTTACACCCGTGCCAAGATACCACACTATGTTATTCAAGTAATCCAGATGCCCCATCGAGTTATCCAAGCTAGTTAGATGTCTTACCGAATTGTTCAATTGCATTTGCTCAGCACCCAAGCTTCTTGTAATCATAAAAAGCCTCTTCCTCTTCAACATCTTTTATGAGAAAGTTGGTTGTCTCTTCCCTTCTATTCTTAGATTTGCATTTTTTAGTAAAATGCCCGACTTGACCACAACTGTAGCATTTGTCCAAGTAGCCTTCTTTTTCATAATGGTCATATTTGTCAAACTTAACATTTGAATTGTTCAGCTGGCCTTTTCTTCACGGGCAATGCCTTCTTTCTCACTTACGTAGTCTTTCTTTTCAAATAATTGTCATACACTATTGTACTAAATCAAATACTATAGTTGAACTTTATAGACTCAATTTTGGCTTTTCATCTTCAAGTTTTCAAGTTTGTTAATTATTACAAAACATGACATACTAATGACCATTAACAACATAATAAACTTCTTACCTGTGCACTCTACAACTGATAAAACAGACAAAATTCCTAACACATTAACTACCTATTAAAGCTGCCGATTTAAGTTTAGTCCAACCGTAACACCTAAGAACAAGGTGTCTCACTATCCTTATCACACGTTACGCGTCTGATGAAATGTAATTTTTTTTATTATCATGTATGAATCCCATCTTTAGGGTTAGGGTTAGGGTTGTGCCTTGACTCTTTGTATTATGCCTATTTGTTCCTTATATAAACAGTGGTAAAATTGTAACAATGGCAAGACTTCACTGTTTATTTCTCCAAAATCTCTTCAAGTTGGTATCAAGAGCCAAAACATATTCTCTGGTTCATCTTCATTGTTTATCACAATGATCGTCATCCTCCGCTACCTGTCCACCGTCTGCCGTCGCCGTCGTCGTATGCACTCCAGCGAAGTCAGGGTTAGGTGTTCCTCGAGGAGCGCAACCCATCCCCTCGAAAGTCATGACTTCTGAAACCTCCGCACGTGCCATAAATCTCTAGCGACCTTCAAGCGCGTGTTCACCACGTGCCGCCTTTATGGCGTCAGAATCGCGCCTCACCACCATCGTGCGTCTCGCCATAGCCTCCTAGGCATGTTTCTGCTCTTGTTTCTCAGTTTTGGTGGTCATAGCTTGAACCTAGGGTTTCTTCTTAAGAGTTAGGGTTTTTTTTTTTGGAATGGCTTCTATGGTGGAATGTCTCCCTCTCTACCGGCTACTTCTATTATTACCTTTACAAAATTGAACTAGAAACATTACTCCTCTTGGTCAACTTCGGTGGAGTTGTGGTTTCTTGGTCAAGGCTATGTCTCTACTATTTCAGAGGAAGAGAAACCTAAGTGGAAAATATTGGATTTTTAGTTGTGTTGTTTTATGGCAATCGGTTGAGCAAGGGGTCTTAGACATTTTGAGACCTTACAAGACATGCTTCTCTTTTTGGAAAAGGGCACAAGACATATTTGCTAACGACATTCAATGCTTCTTTGGTGCAACTCAAATAGTAGCTTGTAACACCCTGATTTAGTGTGTCACGAGCGGTTATAAAACATACGCTTCGTAGAAAATCAACAGAGATGAAACTTTAATATTATCTTTAAATGTGTAAGTCAAAAATAAATTTTCAGAACATTTTCAAATAACAATAGTAACCTAAAATAAATTACATCCCTTTGATATTTATTCGCAATGAAACTTAATAAAAGAAAACCCCGATTTCATCCCATTCTCTCATCAATCTATACCATGACTGATACACCTGTATTATCACCTGCTCCCGTATAACACACACATTATACGATCATCACATAAACACATAACAAACACAAAAACAAACAAATATGGGTAAGCTAACGTAAACAATGATATATAAAAGTTTTTTAGTAAAAGAATATTTTTCAAATAAGTCACATCCAAGTACAATACTTAAGCATCATAATCATAATCACACTCTCAACATGCTACACATGAGAATTACAGATTGCCACCAAAATACACACTACCACATCTTGTGTAGGAAATAAAGTTCCATAACAAACTCATCAACTTACCAAACCATACATCCAAACAACGAACTTAACAAGTGTTTTTCCACCATAACAAAACAACAAACAACTAAAACACCAAGCCACCAATTTCATTTTATAACCATGCAATTCAAATATAACATACAACAAAGCAAAAGACTTAGCATTGACATTGCAACTATGACTATATAACTCACTATCAACAAAATACCATTACATGATGTCAGGTACAAATTAAAGCCAAAGAACACACTCATCCCATCAAAGCCATAAACATATTTTGTGATATGAGATTAAAAAAGCCTACACATGTGACCCTCATCCAAGCGCACCCTGTTATGTAATATATCATATTATAATATTAAAGCAAGGACTACAACCCCTTTTAGAGTTTAAAGAAAAAGAATGTAAATGTATATATGTGGTTGTTCCATCACGCTACCAATGCACACCTGATATATAGCAAAAGAAAGTGAACCATCCCTGTGACTACACATTAAACATGAATAAGAAACTCAATTGCATATGGGCCCACGGGAAAAGATTGTAGTGGTATGAGTTTACTTCAACCAATAATGCTTAACATTATCGTTTATTAAGTAAGAGTAAAAAAAAAAAAGAACCCACTAGAAGAGAGCACTACATCACAACAAAAGAAAGAAAAGGAATCATGCTATTGTGATGAAAACGTGCATTCAAAGGAGAAAATAAACCAAAAAATGCTTTATGTGGACCCATGGCTAAGAAAAAGATAAAGAAACTTTGAATGCACATTCTTTCACATATGGTCCCACCAAAGGCTTCAAGCACATATGTAACACTACCAAATTCACAAAGAACCATGCAATGCTCTTTCTCTCCCATCTAGTACTTAAAGCAATTTTATAGGAAACCTACATACAAAAACTTGTGCCCCTGAAAATAAACATGCTACTACACCGTACAAATAACTAACAACACTGCCATGCACGCTATGAAAAATACCACCAATGCATCAAACGAAACAGTATTAATAGTATTAGAATCCACGATAAAAACACAGAGACCTACATGCATCGAAACGTAAACAGAGAGGAAGAAAACCACAGAACCATACTCATATGTACCAATACGAAAGATATAGCAAACTAGTGAAAGCAAGGAACATATGGAATTCAAGGCATTCAAACATCTATGGCAAACATAAAACACAATCAGAAATCAAGGTCAAGCTTCAAATAACAACATAAAGTAAACTTAGTTTCCCCTACCTCAAGCAGAAATTCTTCCAAGGTTTACGTTTCTCCCGTACCTCACCTTTATAATTCTTTTCTATGGCTTCTCTCGGTCTCTCTCTTTCTCTTTAATTATCCCAGAAACTTTGTAACCTAAAAATTGGTCCAAATACGCTGTCTTCCCCTATCTCCCCAAACCCTAGCCTTAAATCTCAATAATATTTACACTTCCTCTTCTTCTTTTTTAGATTATATTAAAATCATGTTTATATTTCCAGTCTTGTGGCCCAAAAACAATTAATGACTAACAAGCATTTAAAAGGAGGAAAAAAACACCTACAACAACCTATGAACTGTGACTTAACCAACAAAGGAGAGAGAAAACTAAGAGTTTACGTGGGCCCCACAACAAAAACAAAGGAGGGAAAAAAGTGAAATAAACCCTAAGTTGTTTAGATTTGAACTCATAGCCCTCTACACAAAAACATTGTCAACACCCAATTTTGTCCGGGTTATAATGTTTTTTTTTATTATTTACTTTTTTTTCTCCTTATCTTATTTTACTTTTATTTTGTTTTTTTATTTCATCTTATTTTACTTTTATTTTATTTTTATTTTGTTTTATTCTTATTTTATTTATTTTTACTTTTTATTATTTAAGAAAAAATAGAAAATAGATTAAAAAAATAATAAGAGAAAGAAGATTGCAGAGATCCATTGTCTGAACTTTAATACGCTTAGGCCTTTTCCCATTTGGTGCATGTCTCTATGTAGCTTGATCTGCTATTAATTAGTGTACAAAAATGGAAAGTTGGTGTCTATAGTGGATAGGAGATAGGGTGGCTAAGTTGTAGGAAGCAACCACCATTTCCACTTCTCACACGGCTCAAGAGATACAAGGGATCAGGGACTATAAATTGGATTTTTTTATTTGTCTCTACCCAAGGAACTCATGATGAACCACACAGATGGAGGCGAATCAAATTGAAAAACAAATACAAGGGAACGTTACTACAAAAGGGAGTCCAAATACACATTTTGGGGGACTGCAAATATACAAAAAAAAGGGAGAGAAAGCAAATATACAGGAGAAGGAAGTGTGCCAAGGTTAGGAGAAGAAGGGAATGGAGCCATGATTGGTACAACATCATTTGTTTACCGCACACACCCCACATCATTTTATTTCTTACACTTCTGTCTCATTTCACGCACCCCACCTGTGTACTTGTGCACCTCCCATATGTGATAGTCCCGCACCAATGTCCTTATCTATTGTTTTTGGGCCTATGTTACATTTACTTCGTGCACCCCACTAATCACTCATGCACCCCCATATTTTGTTTGCCACTTTTATCCTTCTTAAATAATTTCATCCTTTTATTTATTTTTTTTTTATTTTTTTTAAAATATATATATTTGAAAATTATAAAAATTACAACTATAGAAAAAAATTAAAAAAAAAGTTCTCTTTCATCTTTACTGTGTCTATTCGGCCGCTCGCGTCGTGTGACACTTTCTTCCAAAATACTAAAAATAATTTTCTTTCTCTTTTAATGTTTGTCCAACCGTCCACGTCGTGTAACACTTTCTTCCAAAAAATTCAAAAATACCAAAAATAATTTTCTTTCTCTTTTAGTGTTTGTCCGACCGCTCGCGTCGTGTGACACATATTTTCAAGTAATTCAAAAATACCGAAAAATATATAATTTCAAAATATAAAAACATCAACATTTGTAAACAATGATATCTTTTAAGAACTACGTGATCCTTAATTCTCCATTGTGAGATACGTAGGAGCAATGTCAGTCCTTGTCAAGTTCACTTCCAAAAAATCAAATCATTTTTCAAATAGTTTTCCAAATATCTTTTAAAGAGCTACGTAACCCTGATTTCTAATTTTTGAATGAGAATACGTAGGACCAAGGTCAATCCTTGTCGGGTCCAAAAAAATTAAAAAAAAATATTTTTGTTTCTTTTTAGCATTTTTCTCTTATTATTTTTGGGGAAAATTAACATTTTTGAAAATCACATCGACTTTGCATTTTTAATTAAAGGTACTGCCCTCGGGCGGGCGTTATAGGGTGTTAACCCCTTCCCTATGTGTAACCGACTCCCGGATCCAAAATCTGGTTTTTCCCAGACTTGTTTTATTTTTATGGTTTTCCATAGTTTTCCAAAAACAACTATGGTGGCGACTCCAAATCTCTTTCAAACTCGTTTTCTTTTTTGGTTCGTCATCCCGTCACAATTTTGGTTGTGAAAAACATCAAATAAATCACTAAGCTACACAAATTCTCAATATATAAGACGCACCACATATTTGTAAACAATATAAATCATATTAAATATAATATTAAAAAATTAAAATAAATAAAACAATAAATTAAATAACTCACATATTTATCCCCTATTTCATAATTTAATAAAATAATTAATTTAAATAAATCAACAATTTAAAATCAAGACATTACTTTTTTTCCATGTGTTTCTGTTTATTCTATTTTTTCTCGGGTCTTACATAGCCTCACTCAAACAAATCAATCATGATATGGGATCTCATATAGGAAAGGCTAGGGTTGTACACTACAAGAAAAATGTGAATTACCTACAGATAATTACGCACGGATATGGATCCGTACGTAAGTTAGTTGTTACATACAGATTTTACATACGGATCTGAAAAATCGTTTTACATACGAATTTTTTCGTATGTAATGCTAAATAAATTTCGTCTCGATTTTCTGTATGTAATTTTGGCGCGTGAGAGTGGGAAATTTTGCGAAGGATATTATCTGTATGTAACGATATAAGATTGGTAGATAATTTTTAAAAACTTTTATCTATTGATCATACATACGGATCTGGAAATAATTAATTAGTAAAAATTAAAATCCAAAATATGCTTATACCCTATCTCGCGCTCACTACTCTCCCTCCCTCAAAAATTGGAACTGGTTCACTCATAGAGAAGGAAATCTCTTGCGCTCATTAATCTCCCTTACTCATTTTCGCTCACCATTCTTCATCTTTCTTCTTCATTCACTACTCTTGCTCTCACCACTCTCTCTCACGCTCACTACCTCTCTTTCACTAAAAAAGAAGAAGAAGCTTGTTCTTCCAACTTCCAATGCTCACTCAGTCTCCTTTCTTTTGGATTTCGTTCTTCCTCTTTCAACGAGTAAGTATAATCTGCATTCCTACGTAAATCCCTAAATTCCTAAAACCTTAAATCCCTTTCTTCTTTCTTACAATTGGCATAGAACGCTCTACCATGGGATTGAGGCGAGCTACTGCATTTTGGGAAGATTCACAGTGCTCTGAAGGTATGTTTCATAATTTCAATGTTTCTTTTTTATTTGTCTATGTTAGTTGCAAAGAAAATTGTTAATTTGTTTAACACCCTCAATAAGAATTATGGGAGGAGGCTGAAATGGTTTAGGAATAAAAAATCTGTGACGAGAAAATGGGTTAGGATTTAGTGGAAGTGTGGGATGAGAGACGGACGAGAAAAATTTATGGTGACCCAGAAAAATTCTACAAAAAAAAAAGAGACTGAAGTTTGAAAGTTGGAAGGTAATAATGGTTTTTTCTCTACATCTCGTGTTCGAGAGAAAGGAGCAGAAAGGGCTTGAAATCCTGGTTCTATTCTATTCTTATGACGTTGTGCAGCTTTGTGCTGCTTTATTCATAAAAACAATCATCTGATAAGTAACATGCAAAAGAAAAAACAATCATCTGATAAGTAACATGCAAAAGAAAAAACAACATATTCTATTAGAGAGTTCATTAAAAGTTAAAACTGTAAGCTTTTGATAATAATCAACATATGTTTGGATAAGGGTATAGATTAATAGTTCATGGAAAAATTCTCTATATTTAATAGTTGAAAAGAAACTTTAATTATGCTTGTAAGTACTTTATCTAGTGAAACATGCAATCCTCGTGCAGCACAACACAATAATGCTAGTTTCTTAAGATAATCTGGTGTGAAAGGGTGATTTAATTACTATCTGTAGTGTAGTTTAACCAAAAAGATTTTGTTGGGTGGAAAATATTTGGGAGTACTTTCCTTTTAAAGCAAGTAGATCTATCAAACATTAAAGTTTTTTTTACTAAAATACTAAAAAAAATAATATTAAAGAGCGAGAAACTGAGGTGAAGAAGAAGTATTTTGTGTCTTGTCTTCCACACTTGTATGCCATGGGGTGTTTGTTTTCCATCTCTGAAGTTATTAGTTTATTTGTATGTTGACCCACACCGGTTTGTAATCTTGTTTTGGTGGGGGTGGGACCCTTGAGGGGTTGCCCTTAGTTCTACTAACCAACGAGTCATAGGCTGGTTCTGAACCTCTTAATTGCCCCTTAAAAACAGGGGTGCCTAGTGCAAAGTATTAGGGGTTTTGTCAATTTTTCCAACTAAATACAATAGTTCTACATTGTAGCTTATTGGTTTCAGGTCCTTCAATTCTCACCCCTTCAACACGCAACATTCTAATTCTCCTTCAACTCAATCTCAGTTTTTTCTTTTCGAAATTCCTTAGCATGTGTTCTAGTTTTGTGAAATATAAACCCGCAATCATATTTGTTTATGGATGGAAGAGACAGAGATGTACCTTACACTTTATAGGCAATGACGCGAACCTAACTTAAATGGATTTCTTTAAGAGCACTCCAAGACACAATATTTGTTTCAAGTCCTTGGACATTTTATTGACTTAGAAATATGAAAAAATTTGATGTTTTTTTCTTCTTCGTATGTTGAAACAAATTATTATTTTGTAATTCTTGATAGCAAATAGCGAAGCATAAGCATAAACATAAAATAAATAAATAAATCAGAGGATACTATTTTTTTCATACAAATTAGGTTTTTGAATATGAAAAGACTTCAACTAAAGTTTGTAATATCCCATAGGAAAATATATCTAAAGAGGACATTTTTTTTATCCTCTTTTCTTTCTTCTATTAGGTTAGGTCACAGTACTTTAAGAACATGTTGGGATTATAAAGATTCATTATAAACATATAATGATACATAAAACATGTGCACGAAGTATTCACACATACATTTATTAAAAGGATTTTAGCACTAAAACGTGACTCCAAGTCAAAAGTGCATTAACTTAAAGTTCACTTTTACTTCTGCATAAACCCATTTTGTAAATGAAAGAGAGGAATCAAAGAGATTCTTGGCTTCGAAAGCAACGAAGAGAAAGGCAGAAAGATGGGTTGTAAGGTGGGCGAGGAGGGAATCTGCAGATGAGGAGAATAATAAGAAGGGGTGGATCGCAGAGAGAATCAAACATGATTTAGAGAGAGAACAAGTACAAGAACAAGAAAATAAAAGAAAAGAAAAAGAAATGTTGTATTTGCACGTGTGGAGTTGAGTTAGAAGAGTGTGTGTCTGTGTGCGCGCGTATGAAAAAATATGTTTGTTGTCTCTGTGGTTTGAATTCAGAAGGTAAAAGGACAGACAAAAAGACAAAGTTTTTAGGATAGTTAGTAACTGTCAACTTTAGTACCTATTATGTTTTCCTTATAACTATTCCTTTCCATGTTTTCAGAATATGTTCAACATGTCAGTTTACTTCGTTGGAAAGTTGATTATAACAAAATGTATAAGAAGATAAAAAGTACGTATGAATTTCAAAGCAATTCATGTTTGGATATTTTTAGTTCTTGAAAGAAAAAGTATTAATATAATGTCATTAAAACATTGTGAAAGAAAAGAAAGAATTCGCTAAATGTGATTAAAGAGGCTTTCTAAATTTTCCTATTAAAAATAATAGTTTAAAATCAATAAATATCCTATATCAATAGTTTATGCCATTGAAAATGATTATCTAACATGTTTAAAGTAAAAGTTTGTTGTGACCAAATTATTCCAATCGATTTAGTTAATTATAAGACATAAATTACGAACCTGCAAGGTTCATCTTTTACAAAATGCTTTGGCATTTTGGGTGCTTAGGCCACTTTTTCACATAAAAATAAATCATTTTTTATTCTCTTACTTTTTGTTTATTTATTTATTTATATTTGAGTAAATCTCAAGTTTCTTATGAAAAATAATTAGGAGTATTCTTTCCTTAAAACAGTTGTAGATAATCCAGTTATCTACTAATGGTTCTTGATATATAGTTTCCTTCATCACATATTCTTCACACCCACAACACAAGAATCATCCCCATCCATGTTCAAACTTACAAATCTTACATATTTGAGTTCTTTGGAATTAAAGGGATTACAAATTTAAGCAATTATCTTAGTTTCAAATATCAATATAACTTTCAAGTACTGCATATTTTTATTTGATGTAAAAATGAGTTTATACAGAAGTAAAAGTGAACTTTAAGTTAATTGAATTTTACAAAACCACCTTATGTCCACATTGGAATATCTCTCGTAATTATCTCCCATTGGCTAACTTCGTAGATAGTCAAAATAATCGTTAGGTTAAGATATTTATATATGTCATTAACATTATATTGTTTATATGACAAATAATAGAGTGACTTGTGAGTTAAATATTATATATGTTTTAAACTTTTAAAGCAATTTAATCTTAAGACAGAAACCAATTTAATCTAAAAGTTTTTGTTTTGAAACTAGTTAAATGTTATAACTAGTTTTAAACCATCTAAATTTTAAAACTAATTCAGTTTTAAAAATGTTCATGAGTACAATTGGATATAATGAAATTTGTGTTCCGATCACTGATTTGGTAATATTTTTTTGAATAAATTATTAAGGTGAATTGGCATGTGATTTTATCATGATTCCTTTTTTTAATGGAATAATTTCAAGGTAAAAAAAGTAATTAACACGATGCCAAATTTATTCTTCAGTCTCAGATTCAACTAGAAGTGAATAATTTACTAAAATAAAATTAGGTATAATTACTCGTATAGTACCCAGTTTGAGGATAGTGTGTCAAATACGTACCCGATTTTAAAAAAGTGAAAATTGCATCCTAACTTTTGCAAATTGCTTCAATTAGGTCCCTTTCAGATATAGTTGACTAACGCCATTAGTCAACGCGCCATGTGGCAATCTGTGGTTTTTTTATATTTTTTTTTTAACTTTTTAAATATTTTTTAAAATTTTTTGAAAAATAAAAATAAAAATGCCACGGGTCAAGTTCCTGTGTGTGACACGTGGCATTGTCAGTGTCACGTGGCATTGCAATGCCACGTGTCAGTATCACTATCAGATGTCATTGTGTTAATTTCGATTTAGTTTCCATTTATATTTTTTTGTTTCAATTTAGTACCTACTTATGTGTATCTGATTCAATTTTGACCTAATATTTTTTAGTAATTAAAATATTTTTTATAAAATTAAAAGTAATTAGGTATAAAAGTTTTACAAAAATTAAGTATTTGATATTTATATTAAAATTTAGTGGTAAAAGTCATTTTATTAAGTCATTTTTAATAAAAAAGAATTAGTATAACATTCATATCAATAGAAATTTTGGTTTAAAATTAGTAAGAGACAATATTGTTCTATTTTAAAAAAAATTAACAAAACATGAGTACTTAATAAAAAGTAATTAATAAAGTAATATGTTAAAAAGTCATTTTTAATAAAAAATATTAGTATAACATTTATACAAATAATAAATTTGGTCTGAAATTGAGAGAAACAATATAAATATTATTACTTAATTTTGTAAAAATTATTATACTTAATTATTTTTAATCTTATAAAAAATGGATTACAAAAATATTTTAATTATTCAAAAAAATTGGGACAAAATTGAATCAGATACACATACTTAGGTACTAAATTGAAACAAAAAGATATATATGGGGACTAAATCGAAATCAACACAATGACATCTGATAGTGACACTGACACGTGGCATTACAATGCCACGTGGCACCGACAATGCCACGTGTCACACATAGGGACTTGACACGTGGCATTTTTATTTTTTTTTAAATTAAAAAAATATTAACAAAATAAAAAAAAATTAAAAAAATTACAGATTGACACGTGGCACGTTGACTAACGACGTTAGTCAACTCTATTTGAAAGGGACCTAATTGAAGCAATTTTCAAAAATTGGGATGCAATTGACACTTTTTTAAAACCGGGTACCTATTTGACACACTAGCCCCAAACTGGATACTATACGAGTAATTATACCATAAAACTAAAATCTGAGAATAGATACAACAAATTAAACTAAAAATAGTGAACAGAGGTTAATAGAAAATGAACTAAAATACTTTGAGAATTAGTTTTAACAACAAAACTGGACAACACTAGTCAAAATAGTAAATCAGTTTTGACAATAAGGATTGTTGTCCTCTTTCCCAAGTTCAGAGAAAATGAAATCACTTAGATTTGTATAAAAAGTTTTGTGATGTTGTAGTCCTTTTTTATTTTTTTAGATTAAGCCTTATTAGGCTTGTAGTCTGTAGCCTTATAATGGGCTTTGAGTAAGGCATATGTAATTATAAGACAGTTGTAGTTGCAACTGTCAAATAGTTATAGGTAAATACTTACTGTTAAGTCAGTTAAAGTATACCTATTGTATCTTGCTTTATGTATAGACATAGAGCCTTGTAATAATTATTTCCTAATTTTTTGTTAATTGGTATATGTACAAAACATGGATAAATTTCCATCAAACTGTGGATGGATGAATGATATGTGTCATAAAGGAAGAGGTGCTTTGAAAGAGTCTTTTGTATTAAGAGTTGAAGAGTTTATAACCAAAGCTTGTCAACGAGATTCTTATCACAATGATGGTGGAGTTCGATGTCCATGTAGTAAGTGCGATTGTACAATGATTTTGAAGGAAAGAGTTGTGAAGGTTCACTTTTACAAACATGGTTTCAAGCCTAATTATAGGATATGGTCAGATCACGGTGAACGAATGCCAGAAGGTCATTTTGATAATGATGATAATTGCATGGGCAGTCAAGAGATGACCCATTTATGTCGATGCAAGACATGGTTCATGATGCTCTTAACCAACGTGAGCCATTCCAACGATCAAATTTGGATAACATGGAAGAGGCTTCGAAAGAAGAAACTCAAAGATTTTATAACCTTTTGTTGGATGCAAATAAGCCGTTGTATGAAGGGGCTTCAGACTCTAAATTATCTATGTGTGTTAGGCTATTAACTTGTAAGTCCAATTGGCATGTTCCTGACCAATGCTTAGAGTTTATTTCAAAAAGGCTATTGGATGTAACACCCATCAAAATGAGTTTGCCTAAAAGTTACTACGATGCAAAAAAGTTAGTCTCGAAGTTAGGATTAGAGGCTAGGAGGATTGATTGTTGCGAGGATGGTTGCATGCTCTTCTATGATAATGAATATGGTAAGAATGATGGTGCATTGCTTGAATGCAAATTTTGTCGAAAGCCAAGATATCGACACCACAACACAAAAGCAAGTAATAAAAATCAAGTTCCTATAAAGACGATGTTCTATTTTCCAATTATTCCAAGGTTACAAAGAATGTATGCCTTAACATAAACTGCAGGAGACATGACATGGAACTATGAGAACAAGACCACAAATGGTGTATTGCGTCATCCATGTGATGGAGAGGCTTGGAAGCATTTTGATAGAGTATAATATGATTTTTCCATTAAGGCACGCAATGTGCGAATTTGTTTATGCTCTGATGGTTTTAACCCATATGTGCAGGCATCAAATACACCATATTCATGTTGGCCAATAATTGTGACCCCATACAATCTTCCTCCAGAAATCTGCATATCTAAACCTTACATGTTTTTTACTTGTCTAATTCTAGGGCCATTCAATCCAAAGGTTGGCATTGATTTTTTTTTAGAGCCTTTGATAAACGACTTGAAAAAGTTATGGACTGGAGTCCTAACATGCGATATTTCAAGGAAACAAAACTTTATGATGAGGGCCATGTTGATGTGGATAATTAACGATTTCCCTGCTTATGGTATGTTGTCCGGTTGGGGTATTCATGGCAAATTGGCATGCCTGCACTGCATGGAGCATACAAAGGCTTTTAGATTATATCATGGAGGGGAAAATTCGTGGTTTGACTCCCATCGTAGGTTTTTACCAAATGACTATGCATTTAGGAGGAATAAGAATGCTTTCAAGAAGGGAGAAGTTGACATGGATGTTCCACCACCTAAATTGACACCAATAGAAGTTTGGAATAGAGTGAAGGGTTATCCTAAAGTAACTGAAAGTGGTGTACAAAAAATAGATGGATATGGGGAGTGGCATAATTGGACGAAACGAAGCATCTTTTGGGATCTTCCTTATTGGAAGGATAATTTGTTAAGACATAATCTTGATGTTATGTATATTGAAAAAAATTTCTTTGACATCTTTAATACAGTGATGAATGTCAGTGGGAAGACAAAAGACAATGAGAAAGCCCAAATGGATTTAAGTTTGTATTGTAGACGAAAAGACTTGGAGCTAAAATGTCATAGTAATGGAAAGATGTATATGCCAAAAGCAAATT